>ENA-OREN01000177-OREN01000177.1-marine-metagenome-genome-assembly--contig:-NODE-177-length-95919-cov-8.204326_pt1 | contig 95919 bp, 100 predicted proteins | sample MGYA00248624_ERZ508555 | MGnify/ENA primary metagenome ERZ508555 (study PRJEB26222, sample SAMN06267773) | marine metagenome | isolation source: Saanich Inlet, British Columbia, Canada | place...
AATGTGGAATTTGAAGTTGAATTGATTACACCAATCGCCATGGATAAAGAGCTTCGCTTTGCTATCCGTGAAGGCGGACATACTGTTGGCGCTGGTGTAGTAACTGAAATCGTCGAATAAATAGCGACTAATGGCAAATCAAACTATAAGAATCAGCCTACGGGCATATGACCATATCCTATTGGATAAATCGACAGAAAAAATTGTGAAAACAGCAAAATCAACTGGTGCAATCATTTCAGGCCCAATCCCTTTGCCATCCAAGCGATCAATCTATACTGTTCTGCGCTCTCCTCACGTCAATAAAAAATCTCGTGAGCAATTTCAGACAAAAATACACAAGCGCTTAATTGATATTTTAAACTCAACACCAAAAACGGTTGAATCCCTCATGAAATTGGATTTACCCGCCGGTGTTGATATTGAAATTAAGGTTTAATCATGCGTGGATTAATTGGTAAAAAAATGGGCATGACACGCATTTATGATGAAAACGGACTCATTGTACCAGTAACCCTAATACAGGCTGGGCCCTGCACTGTTACTCAAATCAAAACCAACAAGAAAGATGGATATGAAGCTGTTCAGGTTGGGTATGGCGAACGGAAACCAAAACATACAACAAAACCGCTTTTAGGTCATTTTGATTCTGCTGGAGTTCCTGCTCAAAAAGTTTTGGCTGAATTTGATAAAGTGCCAGGTTTTGAATATAAAACTGGGCAAGCGTTTCACGTTGGCCTTTTTCAGGAAGGTGACTATGTCAGTGTGTCTGGTACGTCCAAGGGGAAAGGATTTACAGGCGTTATCAAGCGGCATAATTTTTCCCGGCAGAAGAAAACACATGGTACAGGGCATACAGAAAGGGCACCAGGATCTATCGGGCAGGCATCAGATCCGTCCCGCGTATTTCCTGGGATGAAAATGGCTGGACATCATGGTAATTCGAAAGTAACTGTTGAAAACCTTGAAATTATGAAGATTGATCAAGTAAATAATCAGATGTTAGTGAAAGGTGCCGTCCCTGGGGCGATGAACGGAACCGTAATTATTTCCAAATAAAATGAAATTAGACGTATTAAAAATAGATGGTTCAAAAGCTGGAAATATTACAGCTGATAAAACTGTTTTTGGGATCGTACCCAATGCTGCAGTTGTTCGTCAGGCGGTATTAGCTGAAATGACCAACATGCGACAGGGAACCCATGCAACTAAAAATCGTGCTCAAGTACGGGGTGGTGGGAAAAAGCCCTTTAAGCAAAAAGGCCGTGGTATGGCCCGTGCAGGGACCATTCGATCTCCTTTGTGGAAAGGCGGTGGAACTGTTTTTGGTCCAGAACCGCATGGGTATAATCATAAATTACCTAAAAAAGTTAGTCGTTTGGCTCGACGTTCAGTTTTATCTAATAAAGCAGCGGAAGGAAAGTTGGTTGTTGTCGATGACTTCACGCTTACCAGCCATAAAACATCCGATTTTATTTCTGTTTTAACAAAATTAGATCTTCAAAATACAAAAGTCACACTTTTGGTTACGGGAATGGATGAAAATTTAGATAAAGCATCGCGCAATCTTCAAGATGTCTATCTCGTGGAAGCTGCAAAAGTCAGCACTTATGATATTATTGACTGTGATACTCTTGTGATAGATAGAGCCAGCATAACTGTTTTAACCGATATACTAGCAGGATAATCATGTATCAAAAAATTATTATTAAACCAATTTTAACAGAAAAAATGGCTATCCTTGAAGAGCGCGAAAACAAGTTTGCATTTCTCGTTTCTCCGGGTGCAAATAAAACTGAAATCAAAAAAGCTGTTGAATCAAAATTTGAAGTTAAAGTAGTAAAAGTAGCAACTATGAATCGGATTGGAAAGCATAAGCAGATGACGGTCCGAAGCGGAGGGCATACTATTCGTACTACCGGAAAACGTTCTGATTATAAAAAAGCAGTTATTACCTTGGAATCTGGATCGACAATCGACCTATTGCGTGGAGATACTGCGAGCTAATCATGGGTATTAGACAATTAAAACCAGTCACGCCAGGCTCAAGATTTGCGTCTCGTCCAGATTTTGCAGATTTGACCACCGACAAACCGGAGAAAAGACTAACAAGGGCTTTACGTAAAAGCGGTGGAAGGAATAACACAGGACGTATCACAATTCGCCACCGCGGCGGTGGACATAAGCGTCGCTATAGATTAATAGATTTCAAACGGAATAAATTTGATATTCCAGGAAAAGTAGCAACAATTGAATATGATCCAAACCGTTCTGCATATATTTCTCTTATTCATTATTCTGATGGTGATAAGCGTTACATTCTTTCGCCATTAGGCTTAAAAGTGGGAGACCCAATCCTTTCTGGTGATAATGCACCATTGAAAGTTGCCAATGCTCTTCAGTTAAAAAACATACCAGCAGGTTTATTTGTTCATAACATTGAAATGGAGCCTGGTAAGGGCGGGCAATTAGTTCGATCGGCGGGATCTTCAGCCCAAGTTATGGCACACGCAGATGGGTTTTGTACATTAAAATTACCTTCCGGTGAAGTTCGAATGGTTCGAGAAAACTGCATGGCTACAATTGGTCAGGTTGGTAATCGTAGCCATGAACAAGTTGTATCCGGTAAAGCTGGTCGCACGCGATGGCTGGGGCGTCGCCCTAAAGTGCGAGGTGTCGCAATGAACCCAGTGGATCACCCTATGGGAGGTGGAGAAGGCAAATCTTCAGGCGGACGTCATCCAACCACGCCTTGGGGAAAACCAACCAAGGGGTATAAAACACGTAAGAAAAATAAAAAATCTAACGAAATGATCGTTAAACGGAGACGATAAAAAAATATGGCACGCTCTCTTAAAAAAGGACCATTTGTCGATGAAAAACTTTTGAAAAAAATTCAACAGATTAATGAAGGTGGTAAAAAGAAAGTGATTAAAACATGGTCACGTCGTTCAATGATTACGCCAGAATTTGTTGGTCATACTCTTGCAATTCACAATGGGAACAAGTTTATTCCAGTTTTTATTTATGAAACTATGGTAGGACATAAATTAGGTGAATTTTCACCCACGCGTACGTTCAGAATTCATTCTGGTGACAGGAAATAATAACCATGGAAGCTAAAGCAGTTGCGCGATATATACACCAATCTCCTCGGAAGATCCGTAAAACCCTTGACAGTATGCGAGGTTTAAAAGTTGGAGATGCATTGAATCAATTACATTTTTCACCTGAAAAAGCTGCAAGTGTAATTGAAAAAACATTACGATCAGCGGTGGCTAATCTGATGAGTCAAAACGAAGAATCGGATTTTGATCCTGAGAGCCTGGGTGTGAAGGAAGCATTTGTTGACGGTGGTCCAGTGATGAAACGATTTCGTGCGGCGTCCATGGGACGAGCATCAAGGCTTCGTCGGCCAACTAGTCATGTAACTATCGTCGTTACCGACGGAAATTAGCGAGGTCTCTTTTGGGTCAAAAAACACATCCTGTTGGATATAGATTAATTGTCAATAAAAATTGGAGTTCCAATTGGTTTGCGCCAAAAAATAATTTTCGTAATGAATTGGAAGAAGATGTAAGGATTCGGAAGTATATTTCCCATCGACTTCCAAATGCCGGAATCTCCAAAGTAGAGATCGCTCGTACTTCAAAAAAAGTAACTATCACAATTCATACTGCACGTCCAGGAATCGTAATTGGACGCGGTGGTGAAGAAGTGAATCGATTGAAAAAAGAATTACGCCAACTGACAGGTAAAAAAGATGCTCAAATTAATATTTCTGAAGTGAAGCGCCCAGAGTTGGATGCGGCTTTAGTTGGCTCAAATATTGCTCATCAATTGAAAAAGAAAATATCTTATCGTCGAGTGGTAAACAAAACAATTCAATCTACCATGCGTATGGGTGCAGCAGGAATTCGTATTAATGTTGCTGGCCGTCTCGGTGGTGTAGAAATCGCTAGAAGTGAAAAATTTTCAGATGGTAGTGTACCGTTGCATACCTTGCGCGCAGATATTGATTATGCCCTGACTGAGGCTCAAACACAGTATGGTGTTATTGGTATAAAAGTATGGATTTGCAACGGACAATTCACCCGATAAGAGTATTTAAATGTTAGAACCAAAAAAAGTAAAATTTAGACGAGTCCACCGTGGCAATAGAAAAGGTATGGCTATGCGTGGGAACTATGTGGCATTTGGCAATTATGGTCTAAAGGCTGTTGAATCAGGTTGGGTCACGGCTAGGCAAATCGAAGCATCGCGTATCGTGATTTCCCGAGTCGTCAGAAAAATTGGAAAAATGTGGATTCGCATTTTTCCGGATAAACCTGTGACTTCTCGCCCTGCTGAAACCCGTATGGGTAAAGGTAAGGGAGCTCCAGATCATTGGATTGCTGTAGTCAAACCGGGTCGTATATTATTTGAAGTTGATGGTGTAACTCGTGAAGAGGCAGAAGATGCATTTCGTAATGCAGGTCATAAACTTCCTCTAAAAACCAAAATAGTCGAACGGAGGGGATTCTAATGAAAGTGACAGAACTCCGCGAAATGAACCAGGTGGAATTAAATGCCAAATTGATCGAAAACCTTGATGCGCTTCAAAATTTGAAATTTCAGCAAGCGCTACAACAATTAGAAGATGGAACAACAATTTCCAAAACAAAAAAGGAAATTGCACAAATAAAAACAGTATTAAATGAGTATAAACTCGGTATTCGGGTTGCTCAAGGTGAGAAAGAATGAAACTTGAACGCAGGCGTCAATCCTTGATCGGTGAAGTTATTAGTACTAAAATGGAAAAGACAGTAAATGTAAAAGTCACACGTGAAATTGCCCATCCGATTTATCATAAACGTGTGAAACGCTTTAAGAGTTATTTAGCCCATGTAGCATCTGTAATACCAAAAGACGGTGATATTGTCAAGATTTCAGCTATTCGGCCTTTAAGTAAACGTAAACGCTGGCAGGTAAGCGAAATAGTTCGCGAATCAGTGAAATTAGGATAGCAAAGTGATTCAACAAGAGACAAGATTAAGGGTGGCCGACAATACGGGAGCAAAAGAAGTTCTCTGCTTCAAAGTATTAGGTGGCTCAAGACGAAAATATGCCAGTATTGGTGATCAAATCGTAATTACAGTTAAAAAAGCTCTGCCTGGAGGTATGGTGAAAAAAGGTGAAGTCCATAGAGCGGTTGTGGTCCGTACAAGAAAAGAGGTATCCCGTCCTGATGGTAGTCGAATCCGCTTTGATGAAAATGCTGCTGTTTTATTGAATAGCGCTGGCGAGCCTCGTGGGACACGGATATTTGGTCCGGTAGCTCGTGAATTGCGTGAAAGTGGATTCATGAGGATTGTTTCAATGGCTCCGGAGGTACTGTAAAAATGCATGTTAAAAAAGGTATGACCATTAAAGTTATTAGTGGGAACAATAAAGATTTAGAAGGGAAAGTCCTTCACGTTTTTCCAGAAAAAAAACGAGTTATTGTTGAAGGTATAAATTTTATGAAAAAAGCAACCCGGCCATCTCAGGAAAACCCTGCCGGCGGTATTGTAGAAAGGGAAGCATCCATTCATATTTCAAATGTGATGGTTGTTCATGGCGGGCAAGCGACTCGCGTGGGATACAAGAAACTTGAAGATGGTTCTAAAGTCAGGGTTTCTAAAAAAACTAACGAAGAAATTGAAGCATAGAAATGGCTGAAGAAAAGAAAATAAAAAAGAAAGCACCTGCCAAAAAGAAAAAAAAGGCACCTGTTTATTCTCCATCACTTAAAAAGATTTATAGTGAAGAGATTACATCTGCCATGCAAAAGCAGTTCAATTACTCCAATAAAATGGAAGTCCCACGAATCACCAGTGTTGCTCTAAACATGGGACTAGGTGATGCAAAAACTAATTCCAAGAATCTTGAAAGCGCTGTGGAAGAGATGACTTTGATCTCAGGTCAAAAACCGATCATTACTAAATCAAAAAAAGATATTTCAAATTTTAAGATACGTAAAGGATGGCCCGTGGGCTGTAAAGTGACTTTGCGGTCGACAATGATGTATGAATTTTTGGAGAGGTTGATTTCTGTTGCATTGCCTCGAGAGCGTGATTTTCGTGGATTATCCTTTAAATCATTCGACGGTCGCGGGAATTATAACTTTGGGATTAAAGAACAAATTATTTTTACTGAAATCGAATATGATAAAATTGAGTCCATCCGAGGAATGAACGTGACTATCACAACAAGCGCAAAAACGGACGATGAAGCATATCAATTGTTAAAACTCTTAGGATTTCCGTTAAGAGAAAAACCAGTAAATCAAGAAGTGGAAGAGGCAGCCTGATGGCCAAGAAATCACAAATTTATAAAGCAAAAAGAAAAGCAAAATTTTCAACCCGGGAAAAGAATCGGTGTTTTAAATGTGGACGACCACATGCTTATCTAAGGCGATTTGGACTTTGCCGATTATGTTTTCGGGAAATGGCACTAAAGGGTGAGATTCCTGGTGTAACTAAAGCGAGTTGGTAGGAGAAAATAAATATGTCAATGTCTGATCCAATTTCTGATTTTTTAACGCGAATCCGTAATGGACTCCTAGCAAAGAAACGCTGGGTAGATGTTCCAAGCAGCGCATTAAAAAAACGTATAGCACTTGTGCTAAAAGAGGAAAAATTTCTTGAAGATTTTTTCTTTATTGCTGGAGATAAAAATAAAGAAACTATCCGTGTGTTTTTAAAATATGATTATCAGGGAAATCCCGTAATTGATAATATCAAACGTATCAGCCGTCCTGGCCTTCGTGTTTATGTCGGTGCCGGTGAAGCACCTCGTGTATTGGATGGGCTTGGGATTTCAATTTTATCAACGTCTAAAGGTGTATTATCCAATAAAAAAGCTAATCATCTTGGTGTAGGTGGTGAAATACTCTGTGAGGTATATTAAGAAATATGTCAAGAATAGGTAAAAATCCAGTTAGTATTCCTGAAGGAGTTAAAGTTGATCTTTTAGGGCAATTGGTTAAGGTATCGGGCCCTAAAGGGGCACTTGAATTCAATGCCCATAGAGATATGAAATTATCTGAATCTGATGGCACTATTATTGTCGATCGCCCATCAGATGTTAGAGAGCACCGTTCTCTCCATGGGACAACTCGCCAAATGATAAATAATATGGTTATAGGTGTGTCAGTTGGTTACAGCAAGGAATTGGAAATCATCGGAGTTGGGTATCTGGCGCAAGTACAGGGAAATAGATTGCAACTTCAGTTAGGTTATTCTCATGATATTTATTTTGATATGCCAGATGGAATCACCGTAACTGCCAACAGGACGGAAGTTAAAGTTGAAGGTACTGATAAACAATTAGTAGGTGCAGTTGCTGCTAAGATTCGCTCTTTCCGAAAACCTGAACCATACAAGGGGAAAGGTATTCGTTACAAGGGTGAATATGTCCGCTCGAAACAGGGTAAAACGGTGGGGGCTAAATAATGGCAAAACATCGTTCAATAATTCGTAGAGATGAAAGAAGGCGAAATAGAAGTAAAAAGACTTCACGCCTGAATCCGAATCGTCCGAGATTGGTTGTCTTTCGAAGCCTTAAACATTTTGAAGCTCAGATTGTAAATGATTTTGATGGGCATACTCTTACCGCAGTATCATCTAGAGATAAAGAATTACAGTCTGCTTTAAAAAAAGCAGAAAATAAAACAGACATTAGCCGAATTGTAGGTGATGCATTGGCGAAAAAAGCCAAATCCGCAAAAGTCGGTCCAGTGGTATTGGATCGAAACGGATATCCATATCATGGCCGTGTTAAAGCATTTGCAGAAGCCGCCCGTAAGGGTGGATTAGAATTTTAAAGGAGTCTGATTTGGCTATCATAAACCCAGCTGAGCTTGATCTTCAAGAAGAAGCGGTAGTAAAAATTAATCGAACTGCGAAAGTAACATCTCGGGGTAAACGTTTTCGTTTTTCTGCCCTCATTGTTGTAGGTGATGGGAAAGGCCATATCGGAATTGGCCTAGGTAAAGCAAACGAGGTAATCTCTGCCATCAATAAAGGGAAGGATATTGCGAAGCGAAATATTGTAAAAGTTTCTGTTGTGAATGGAACAGTGCCTCATAAGATTATTGGTAAACATGGTGCTAGCCGTATTATGTTAAAACCTGCTTCTCCAGGTACAGGCATTATAGCAGGCGCATCTGTTCGTTTGGTTATGGAGCAGGTTGGAATTCATAATATTTTAACAAAGCGTCATGGCTCAAAAAATACAATGAATCTCATTCATGCTACTATGGATGCCTTGGTGCGGATGAAAGATGCTGTTGCTATTGCTAATAAACGTGGAGTTACTATTGGTGAGGTATTCAACTAATGGCCAAAATAAAAACACTACGCATTACCCAGATTAAAAGTGGGATAGGGTATAAACCAAAAGCGAAAGCTACTCTGAAAGCATTAGGGCTTCGTAAAATGCAGCAAACCGTTGAACAAAATGATACACCTGTTATACGTGGTATGATTAATGTGATCCCTTATTTATTAAAGGTTGAAGAAGTATGAAATTAGACTCATTAACACCCGTTCCAGGCTCAACTAAAAACAGGAAACGTGTAGGTCGCGGTGCTGGTTCTGGATTAGGCAGATCTTCTGGTCGCGGAGATAAAGGTGCGCAGCAACGTTCGGGTTTTAAGCGTCGTCCATGGTTTGAAGGTGGCCAAATGGCGTTGGCTCGTCGACTCCCGAAACGAGGTTTTACCAATCTTTTCAGAAAAGAATTTCAAATAGTGAACCTTGAAGCTATTGAAAATCTTGGTCTCGATACGGTTGATGCTCAAATTTTAGCCGATAACGGGTTGGTCCGTTCAGCGCTGAAACCAATTAAAATCCTCGCTAATGGAGAGTTAAAATTAAAAGTTACAGTTACAGCCAGTGCCTTTAGTGAATCAGCTAAAGAACAAATTGAACAAGCAGGTGGAACGGCTACAGTACAGTGATTGATAAATTTAAAAGTGTTTTTGTAATTCCTGAACTCCGTAAAAGAATTCTTTTTACTGTCAGTATCCTCATCATTGTGCGGATGGGGGCACATATTCCAATACCTGGTGTTGATGGAGAAGCCCTTGCTGGGGCATTCACTAATTTACAGAACTCCCTGTTTGGATTATTTAACACCTTTGTAGGCGGTGCATTCCAAAAGGCGTCTTTGTTTTCTTTAGGAATCATGCCTTATATTTCATCTTCTATTATAATCCAGTTGATGGGGTCCGTTATTCCTTATTTTCAGAGATTGCAGAAGGAAGGGGAAGCGGGTAGGAAAAAGATTACACAAATCACACGTTACGGAACAGTGATGTTGGCAACCATGCAGTCCTATGGTGTTGTTGCTATTTTTCTTCCTAGCTTAACAGCAAATGGACAATCAGTTGTTATGAATCCTGGTTTCATGTTTACTTTCACAGGGATAATTAGTATGGTAACTGGAACCTTGTTTCTCATGTGGTTGGGTGAACGGATCACGGAACGTGGTATTGGGAATGGAATTTCCCTTATTATCATGGTGGGGATTATTTCAGCATTCCCAAATGTGATTTTGAGCGAAGTTACATTAGTGCGCGAAGGTGTTCGCGGGTTACTATCAGAATTTATTTTGATGGGAATTATGTTTTTGGTCATTTGTTTCGTCGTATTACTGACTCAGGGAACTCGAAAAATTCCCGTCCAATATGCAAAACGGGTAGTAGGGCGTAAAGTCTATGGTGGACAAAATACACATATTCCAATGCGAGTTAATACTGCTGGTGTGATGCCTATCATTTTTGCACAATCAATTATGTTTATACCCAGCACCATTTCGACCTTTTTGGGCGACAGTGAATTTGCACAATCCTTGATGGCATGGTTCTCTTTTGATCATCCATTTTATTGGGCTGTTTTTGGCTTGATGATCATTTTCTTTACTTATTTTTATACTGCCATTGCCTTTGATCCCGTTCAGGTATCTTCAACCATGAAACAGCAAGGTGGATTTATACCTGGAGTTCGTCCCGGAAAGAAAACAGCAGAATACATTGATAATATTTTGACCCGCGTAACTTTACCCGGTTCTATTGCTCTTGCATTTGTAGCTATTTTCCCATATATCCTGATGAAAACAATGAATATTAATTATGATTTGGCTTCCTTCTTTGGTGGTACAAGCTTGTTGATTATCGTTGGTGTTTCCTTGGATACATTGCAGCAAATTGAATCCCATTTAATGATGCGACATTACGATGGCTTTTTAACAAAAGGTAAAATTCGCGGACGGAGACGAATGTAATGGTTTATATAAGGTCACCACGGGAAGTAGAAAAAATTTCACGCAGTTGTCAAATTGTTGCAGATACTTTGATTATGCTAGAACCTCACATAATTACTGGTGCTCGCGTATCTGATTTAGATCAAATGGCAGAAGACTTTATCCGATCGCAAGGCGCCCAACCGGCGTTTAAAGGCTATATGGGATTTCCAGCAACACTTTGTGTATCTATTGATGATGCAGTTGTGCATGGTATTCCAGGTGATGATGTTCTTAAAGATGGCCAAATCGTAGGTGTTGACTGTGGTGCGGAATTGGATGGATATTATGGTGATCATGCCCGTACTTTTTCCATCGGTACCGTTGATGCAGGAAAACAAAAATTAATGGATGTGACCCGAGAGTCTTTGATGAAAGGGATAGAACAAGCACTCCCTGGAAATTATGTTGGTGATATCGGAAATGCCGTTCAGACATGTGCCGAAAGCAATGGGTTTTCTGTTGTAAGAGAATTGGTTGGCCACGGTATTGGAAGGGCGCTCCATGAAGAACCACAGATACCAAATTATGGGAAAGCCAAACAAGGGTACAAACTCCGTTCAGGTATGTGTATTGCCATTGAACCCATGATCAATGCTGGTGCTAAAGAAGTGTTTACTGCCAAGGATGGTTGGACAATTTTAACGAAAGATGGTCAAGCTTCAGCTCATTTTGAGCACACAATTGCCATAACAAATAATGGTCCAAATATTTTGAGTGTAGGGACCCATGGCTAAAGAACAACCCATAACAATTGATGGGATTATTAAGGAAACATTACCAAATGCCATGTTTCGCGTTGAGGTAGAAATAGGTGGTAATCCTCATGAAGTCCTGGCGCATGTCAGTGGAAAAATGCGAATGCATTTTATAAAAATTTTACCCGGAGATGTGGTGACATTAGAGATTTCACCTTATGATTTATCCCGCGGTCGTATTACATACAGACAAAAGTAGAGAAGAATGAAAGTTCGTCCATCAGTAAAGAAAATGTGTTCAAAGTGCAAGGTCATTAAAAGAAAAGGCGTTGTACTCGTAATTTGTGAAAACCCTAAACATAAGCAACGTCAAGGATAAAAGAGACCTATGGCACGTATTGTTGGTGTAGATATTCCAAGGAACAAGAAAGTTCCATATTCATTGCGGTATATCCACGGTATTGGCTTAACAACTGCACAAAAACTGTGTGTAGAAGCCAAAGTGGATCCAGATATCCGTGTTCAAGATTTAACTGAAGAGCAGGTAGTTGCACTTCGTGACGCCATTTCCAGTCTTGGCTTTATCGTTGAAGGTGAGTTACGATCTCAAACTGCGATGAACATAAAAAGATTGAAAGACGTAGGTACCTATAGGGGTCTTCGTCACCGTCGTGGCCTTCCTTCAAACGGTCAACGTACAAAAACAAATGCCCGTACGCGGAAAGGTAAGAAGCGCACCATTGGCTTGGGCAAGAAATAATCATTAATAAAAAGAGAGTCTATTTTGGCAGAAAATAAACCAAAAAAGAAAAAGAAAAAAAGTGCAGAGCCTCACGGTATTGCGCATATTAAATCTACGTTTAATAACACCCACGTTACGTTGACCGATATTCATGGCAATGTGATTGTTTGGGAAAAAGCTGGTACTTCCGGGTTTAAAGGATCACGAAAAAGTACAGCTTACGCCGCAACAATGGCAGCGGATAAAGCAGCTTTAGCTGCGATAGCTTTGGGACTATCCAGCGTAGATGTTTTGGTGAAAGGTCCAGGTTCTGGACGTGAATCCGCTATTCGTGCTCTGGCTGTGGCTGGTTTACAGATCAAAAGCATTAAAGATGTGACTCCTTTGCCTCATAACGGGTGTCGCCCCCCCAAACGAAGAAGAGTGTAAGGAGAATTAATGGCTAAATCACAAACCACAAAAGGTAAAATTGTACGCAAATTTGGAGAAAATATTTTTGGAAATCCAAAATATGATCGCCTTTTGAATCGAAAGCCTTATGCACCAGGCCAACACGGGCAGGGACGTCGGTCTAAATTATCGAATTATGGAACTCAACTCAGGGAAAAGCAAAAGATTAAATTCATGTATGGCCTTTTGGAAAAACAATTCAAATTGAATTTTGTAAAAGCAGATAAAATGAAAGGTGAAACTGGCACAAATATGCTACAATTATTAGAAAGTAGATTAGATAATGTTGCATTCCGTCTTGGGTTTGCACCGTCTCGCCCTGCCGCACGCCAGTTAGTGAGCCATAAACATTTTCTCGTTAATAATAAAGTTGTAAACATCCCATCATACATTGTGGAACAAGGAGATGTGATCGAAGTTCGTGATAAAAGTAAAAAAATGGATATCATTCTTGAATCCATGCGTCGAATTAAAGGAGACATGGATCTTTCATGGCTCGAATTAGATAAAGCAAAACTACGCGGGACCTTCGTTGCTGTTCCCGATAGAGATGAAATGCAATTGACTGTAAATGAACAGTTAGTTGTAGAATTATATTCAAAATAATTGAAATAGGGAAAACACTTCATGGCTACTAAAGCAATAGAACTCAAAGTTAATTACAATGATGAAGTAAACGATGGAAATACAGGTACATTCGTTGTGCAACCACTAGAACGTGGGTATGGTACAACATTGGGAAATGCAATGCGTCGCGTATTATTAACAAGCATACCCGGTGCGGCAATCACTCACGTTAAAATTGAGGGCGTACAACACGAATTTTCTTCTTTAACTGGTGTGAAAGAAGATGTTGCAGATATCATTATGAACCTGAAAAAAATTAAGTTCCAGTTAATGGATAACACACCAGATAAAGTAACACTAACCCTGAAAGGTAAAAAAGTGTTTACTGCACAAGATATTCAGGATGCTAGTGATCAGTATAATATACTGAATCCCAATGAGTACATTACCGAGATCAATTCAAAAGGAAAATTAGAATTAGAATTACGGATTGGTATCGGAAAAGGATACGTTCCATCAGAAGAAAATGACCTACCAAATCTTACCGTAGGCACCTTATCAATGGATAGTATTTTTAACCCTGTCACAAATGTAACATTTGATGTTAGTCCTGTCCCAGGTGCAAAAGAACCCATCGAGATCTTGACGATTGATGTAGAAACAGATGGTTCTATTACTGCAAAAGATGCTATATCATATTCAGCAACTTATCTTCGTGAACATTTAAAATTCATTGAAGCAATATCTAATCCATCTGTTTTGGAGATTTCTGATGGTGTATCAGAAGAAACAATGGAATTAAGGAAGCTCCTGAACCAGACAATCGACGAAATGGAATTATCAGTACGAAGTTACAACTGCTTGCAAGCTGCTGGTATCAAGTACATTCAAGAATTAGTTAGCAAAGAAGAAAATCAAATGTTGAAATACAAAAACTTTGGTCGAAAATCGTTAACTGAATTAGTCGAAAAATTGGATACAATGGGTCTTCATTTTGGTATGGAAGTTGAAAAAATTATGGCAGAAGAAGGCTAAACAATGAGACACAATAAAATCGGACGAAAATTAGGTCGCAAGACAGCTCATCGGAAGGCACTGATGTCGAACTTGTCATGTGCATTAATCACACATAAAAAGATTAAAACCACCGATGCGAAAGCTAAGGAACTCCGAATGTTTATTGAACCACTTGTAACATTCGCAAAAAGGGGCGATATCCATGCGCGGCGTCAGGTTCTGAAAAGGATTAGACATAAGACGATAGTTCGTGAGTTATTTGATACAGTGGGGCCGGCATTTGCTAATCGTGATGGTGGATATACGCGTATCACCAAATTAGGATTTCGTGATAACGACTGTGCACCTATATCTATAATAGAATTCGTAGATATGATTGGTGAATTGGCACCTCATGGTGAATCCGAAGATTAGGCTAATAAATTAAGTTGAATAATTAAGTGAACCATAATAGGAACACAGTGAGAAGGGCAACATTTGTTGCCCTTCTTTTTTTATTTGTATCGAGTGCAACTGCCGATACATTTGATATTAGAGCATTATGGGTGGTTCGTGATCATATCATTTCTAAAGAGAAGATCGATAAAGTTGTGGAATTTGCTAAAATGAATAATTATAATCATCTCTTTGTTCAAATTCGAGGTAGGGGTGACGCTTATTACACTTCCCAATTGGTTCCACGGTCACACTTATTGACGCAAACAGATTTTGACCCTTTAGCGTATATCCTGATAAAAGGTCGACAGTCAAATATCAAAATCCATGCCTGGTTCAATGTGTATTATCTCTGGTCATCACCTATAATTCCATCTCAATCTGATCACTTACTTCTGTCCCATCCTGAGTGGATTGATTCTAAATCACCCGACCCTATTAATATTAGTAACACAATTGGGGAAATGAAAAAGGACAGACAAGCCAATGGTGAAGGCTTTTATCTTGCTCCAACTCATCCAGAAGTGGACGCGCATCTCCACAACGTTCTCACTGAATTACTGCAAAATTATAGTTTAGATGGAATTCACTTTGATTACATTCGGTATCATGATCTAGGATGGGGATTGAATCCAATTGGGCTCAAATATTTTCTGAATTATAATAATTCTATGCCTGGGTTGCCATCTCTAGAAGTGAAACAAAAACCTTCCTTTGCTGAATTTAAACGATCTGCAATCACAAAATTTATCAGCAAGGCGTCTATGCGCATTAAAGCTTATCAGCCGGATTGTATTATATCTGCAGCAGTAAAACCAAATTTATTTAGCGCCCGAAACACCTTTAGCCAAGAATGGGATGTGTGGCTTGCTGGTGGATATATAGATTGGGCCGTACCCATGAATTATACAATGGATCTTAGCACTTTTGACAAGAACATTCGAATAATGAAGGAGAATCTTCCCTTGAAGTATTTAGATCGTGTTGTAATGGGCATTGCCACCTATAACCAGAGTGCGAGAAACGCAGGAAAAAAGATTTACCATGCGGGGAAAAATGATTTTGGTGGAATCAGTGTCTTTTCTTATACCGTTTTTAAGAATGAACCATCCTATGCAGATAAATTAATCAAATATTTAAAATAATTATTTAATAAAGTTAGAGTAATTAATGTCTCGAACCATTCATCCACCCACCGGAAATAAACTTTCCTGTAAGAATTGGCAGATAGAAGCTGCGTATCGAATGATCCAACATAATCTCGATCCGGATGTAGCCGAAGTACCCGATGAACTCATTGTTTACGGCGGGAGGGGGAAAGCAGCTCGAAACTGGGAATGCTATGATGCTATTCTTGAAACTTTAAAAAGACTTGAACCGGATGAAACATTATTAATTCAATCCGGCAAACCCGTAGGTGTTGCTAAAACGCACACCACATCGCCAAGAGTTTTAATCGCCAATTCTAATCTTGTACCCAACTGGGCTAATTGGGAACATTTCAATGCATTAGAAAGAGAAGGCCTTATGATGTTTGGTCAAATGACAGCTGGCAGTTGGATCTATATTGGAACCCAGGGGATTTTACAGGGAACATACGAAACATTTGTTGCTGCAGCCAAAAAACATTGGAATGTGGATTCCTTGGCGGGTAGACTTATCTTAACGGCTGGTTTAGGCGGAATGGGTGGCGCACAGCCTCTGGCGGTTTCCATGGCAGGTGGCGTATCCATTAATATTGAAATTGATCCACGGCGAATCCAACGACGATTGGAAACAAAATATTTAGATAAATCAACTGATAGTCTTGATAAAGCTCTGGAATGGGCTCAGGGTGCCATGAATACCAAAACACCACTCTCTATTGGATTGCTGGGGAATGCAGCTGATTTAGTACCAGAATTTGCCAATCAGGGTATAATACCTGATCTGGTTACAGATCAAACATCTGCACATGATGAATTGGTTGGTTATTTACCAAATAATTTTACTTTTGATGAGGCTAATGCACTCCGTGAATCAGATTCAAAAAAATATATTGAAGAATCTTTCCGTGCGATGGGTGAGCATGTGCAGGGGATTCTTGCTTTGAAGGCTAAGGGGGCAATTGCATTTGATTATGGGAATAATCTTCGTGCACAAGCTATGAAAGCCGGAGTAGAAAATGCTTTCGATTATCCAGGATTTGTCCCGGCCTACATTCGTCCTCTTTTCTGTGAAGGGAAGGGCCCCTTCCGTTGGGTAGCATTATCAGGTGACCCGAAAGATATTTATAAAACTGATAAGAAAATAATAGAAATATTTTCGGAAGATAAAGCATTATGTCGCTGGATAACTATGGCACAGGAGCAAGTTCAGTTTCAGGGTCTTCCTGCTAGGATATGTTGGTTAGGGTATGGTGATAGAGCCAAATTTGGATTAGCTTTAAATGAAATGGTCCGCTCAGGGGAATTATCAGCCCCAATCGTCATTGGTCGAGATCATCTTGATTGTGGATCCGTTGCTTCGCCCAATCGTGAAACTGAATCTATGAAAGACGGGACTGATGCTGTGGCAGATTGGCCTTTACTTAATGCAATGGTGAATATAGCAGGTGGTGCAACGTGGGTGTCCTTTCATCATGGAGGAGGTGTTGGAATGGGCTATTCCCTTCATGCCGGTCAGGTTATAGTTGCTGATGGAACGGATGAAATGGATGCCAGACTTCAATCAGTTTTAACAAACGATCCAGGAATGGGACTTTATCGTCATGTGGATGCAGGGTATGAAGACGCCATCGAAAATGCAAAGAAATGGAATGTTGATATTCCCATGATGGATTAGAAAGAATAATTTTGATGAAAATTGGATTTAGAATAATAAGTTATGTGTATCAGTAAATTTCAGCGTACAGTTAGCTCATGAAAGATTTGGTCGTTTGGTTAGTACATACCCCTGCTGGAACCGTTGCATTCTTGTCCGCTATTGCGGCCTTCGTTTATTCAAAAGGATCGTGGGCACATCGCCGTAGTGGCCGATACTTTACCGTTTCCATGCTAATTATGGCCGTATCTGGAAGTCTTGCTGGATTCCTGAAAGGCACTCCCAACGATGTGTTTTTGGGATTAATGGTATTTTACTCTGTATTTACAGCTTGGTTGACAACATTCCATAAAGAAGGTGAAACAGATTTTCTCGAATATATAGCTCTGGCATGGGTGGTTACCTTAGGTCTCATTGCGTTTAGCTATGATCCATCTGAGGGTGAACCCTATCCTGAGATGTATGCTTTGTGGGTTGGTCTCGCAATATTCTTTGCCGTTGGAGATATTCGAAACCTGTATAAGCGTGGTCTATCTGGCTCGCAACGTATTGCAAGACATTTGTGGCGCATGTGTTTCTCGCTTATGTGGGCAGCTATGGCCTTTGTAGACAAAATTGTGAAAATGACGGGAGCAACCATCGAAGAGATGCCGTATGTAGCTGTTATACCTATGTCGTTAATATTGATATTAACGATATACTGGTTGCATAGAGTATTTCGTTCTCGTAATTCAGTTTCAATCTAGTACAGGTGCGGTATCTACACATAACAAGCGCATGCAGTCGGACATTTTTACTCGCTGCGCTCCTGAAAACGCCGCTGATGCGGGGCGATAGGTTTCTCTTCATCTTAACACAATAAAGATAAATGTCTTCTTTAAAACTTACCAATATTGGCCAATTGATTACCTATGATTCTGAAGTCAATGAAATGCTTACCCACGAAAATGTTGAGGTAGCAATTGAAAAAGATCAAATAGTAGATATTGGAAAAGACTTGGGTGATGCGGATCAAATAGTTAATTGTGATCGGAAACTTGTTACACCGGGATTTGTTGATCCACACACCCATCCGGTATTTTTAGATGGAAGGGAAGATGAGTTTGCCATGCGGCTCCAAGGTGCAACTTATGAAGATATAGCGAATGCAGGTGGTGGCATCGTTAACAGTATTAATGGTGTTAGGAATTCTCCTGAATCTGGCCTTATTTCACGGGTGAATTCTCGCATGGACAGGTTCCTTTCTTTAGGCACAACTACCGTAGAATGCAAAAGTGGATATGGCTTAAGTACAGACTCGGAGCTCAAATCACTTAAAGTTATTGATGAAGTAAATCGATCCCATAATATTGATATGGTTCCCACATTTATGGGTGGACATGCATACCCACCGGAATTCAAGGATAATCATGATGGTTATGTTGATTTGATTTGTAACGAAATGATCCCGGCGGTTTCGGACCAGGGCATTGCAAAATTCAATGATGTTTTTTGTGAGAATGGATATTTCACTGCAGAGCAGACCAAACGAATTTTGGACGTTGGCAAAGTTCATGGTCTCATCCCGCGTATTCATGCCGATGAATTTGAAGATTCGGGTGCCGCAGAATTAGCAGGAGAAACCAGCTCAATCTCTGCTGACCATCTCATGGCAGTGAGTGACGAAGGTATCCATAAATTGGCTAAAAATGGAACTATTGCTACTTTGCTTCCCGGAACGACTTTCTTTTTAGGCAAATCAGGATATGCGCCCTATCTAAAATTAAAAGAGGCCGGTGTAGATGTTGCATTGGCTACGGATTTCAATCCCGGAAGTTGTTATATCCAATCCATGCCCTTTATATTATCTTTATCCTGTATTTATTTAAAAATGCCCATTCTGGATGCCATCATGGCAGCCACATTCACATCAGCAAAATCTTTACAATTAGAAAATGAAGTTGGTTCCATCGAAATTGGGAAAAAAGCGGATATTCTTGTCTGGAATATCGAGAGAACCGTCCAGATTCCATTTCTTATTGCTGATCATTCTCTCCAGTCAATTATTAAGAATGGTTCTATTGTATCGTAGAATGTTGTCATTTCTGGACATGAGTTTTTTTGATAATGGGGAAGATATTTTGAATCCAGTAAAAAATAATAGATTTCGAATAAATTAATTGAATTTTGCTAACCAACAAAATATTCATGTTTTTACCACTTGATTCTCCGTCGGTGAATCATGTAAAATCCCGCTAACATTTTGAACAGGACGATGCAATCTAAACGAATTCTACTTGTTGTGCTCTTTGCACTTTTGGTCGGGACAGACGGTCTTAGGGCTAATTATGCTTTTAAGAAAAAAGTCATAAGCGTTTGTAATTCTTACCGGATTACGGTTGAATCATCCCAGTTTTCTCTTGGAGAAAATGATTTCTCAATAGACCTTGAAAGTGGCAGGAATAATTTTGAAATGGTTATGTTGGTTGGTTTTGCGGCTGTCGGACACGCCATTGAACATCAGATTCAGATGGGGAAGGCAAACGCCTACACACCGGAATCAATAACCATGAATATTGCTGTCCCTATCTCAAAAGGCGAAACTAATATGTTTGTAGCCACGTGTTCGAAACAAATGGCCATTGAGTTAGCCAACGGAACAATGGAATCTTCTGATTTCATGCAAGAAATAAATATGGAAATACAATAAGGAGTTTATTATGCCTGATCCTAATACACTAATGGGACTATTAACACAATACGCGCGTGCTGTTGGCTGGTCTATCGCTGCCGCAGTTGGTTTTGCTTTTGGTATTGGAATTGCTTTAAAAGTTTTTGATTGGTTGTCCACAGAAATCGATGAATGGGAAGAGATAAAAAAAGGTAATATGGGTGTTTCCCTAATCTTTATATCTCTGATCGTCATGGTTGGACTTCTGGTTCATAAAGTGATTTAATAATATTTTTCATTCCTATTGAATTAATAGCCTTCTCGGTTTCGGGGAGGCTTTTTAATTTGTATAGCAAGGCATTCAAAGACTTTTTAATATTAAAAATTTTTTAAATAAAAATACATTAGGGTGGGTGCAAAAGCCGTATTCATCAAATTCACCATATCATTATTAACCCACGAAATTCCTGATATAAAGACTGCTCCTTCTTGGGATGATTCAATAATCTCACCAGTTTGGGTTTCATATTTTGCTTGAATAGTCGCACCCAGAAAAGAATCGAAGACTGATCCTACAAATCCACATAATATAATGCCGTAAGCTATGAAGGATGGTATAGGAATTACACACCAGATTGTAAATCCGAATAAACTGGATCCGAGTAGTGATCCAATTATTCCAATACGTGTGATTCCACCGGACAAACCATGATCCATGGGTATAAAATTCACAATTGATATAGGTCTCTTTTTGGATATTTTTCCGATTTCTGTTGCCCAGGTATCTGACATAGCCGCAGAAACGGATGCGAGAAATAAGAAAAAATTAATTGCATTAGGTTGAATGAAATCGAAAATACAAATGAGCAACGCAATCCCCCCATTTGCATAAACTTGAACAATATCTCGGGCTGAACCTTTCGTTTGGTAAAAGGACGTATTCTTAACAATTTTACTTAGTAATGAAGATAAAATAAAAAACGCCGCTAACGGAAATAAGAATCTCCAACTGCCAATGAGTGTTACAATAATCCCCATGATTAAAGCACCATAAAACCCACTTCTGGATAGTGAACGATAATAGTAAGCTACATAAAATAAAGGAATGACAATAAAAATTAAAATTGAAGAAGATGACACAGTTAGTTCAAAAAATTGTCCTGATTCTGATACATGGTTGAAATAACCGATCATAAATAAAAGACACACAATTGGGATGGAAATATTATCGGTACCACGGCAACTTGTTATTTCTGCTATCGTTGCCCCTAATGCTGTAAAAAGTGCCAATCCAAAGAGGTAATTATTTGAATTATCAAAAAAGGAATGAGCGCCTAAATAAATGATAATAAAAGCACTGGAAAAAAATGCAATGGTCCCTTGAACTGTTTTTTCATCCACCCAAATTTTGAATTTGGATGGGAATAGTGTGGATTGTCCAACTTGTGCAGCTAAAGGGTCTGAAATGGCTAGTACCAAAAAGGATAGGATTATGAGTTCAGGATAATTCCAAAAAAAGAGAACCATTATTAAATATGCGATAGGAAAATAAACCGTTCCGTAAGATAACCTGTCTTGGCTATGGATTCCTTTAAATAATTCTTTTCTCAATGCATACCCATTCAGGAATATAAATATGATTGATAAGGTGATTGGCCAAAGATTGGTTGAGAAGATTAGGGGAGAAATACACACAAAAATACCAACTAGGAAATGAACCCACTTGCGGTTAGCATCTGGTGATATCCAATCTTGCTTTTGTGTAAAATCACTTATCCCCACTATCCCTAGAATCAGGAATAGAAAAGATGCAAACATCCACCATTCATTCTCAAATGGAATCCAATACGGAAATGTCATGAATTAAATTATTGTGTAAGAGATTAAATGGCAATGATTGAGCATAAGAAAAGAATTAATTTTTAGGTAATTAAATTTAACAACAGGAATAAAAATGAAGGTCGCAGTAAATGAGTTTGTCCGCCGTCAGGTGAAGGGTTCTGGAAAAACCTATTCTAAGACAATGTCTTTTGAAGCAATTGCCGAACACGCCCAAACCCAAATGGGAAATGGGCACTTTTCAAATGGATATCGAGATGGTGTCCGAATCGTACATTGTAATATTTCTATAATCGGTGAATTTTTTTGTCCAATTATAAAATTGGACGAAAATTCAGAAATGGTTTCAAAATTGGTGAGACGGAGGCCGGAAGAAGATTTTTACATTCAAACCCGAGCGATCAAAGGAACACCTTTAGAACCAGAAGCTGTGGATTTAATCCTGTACAGAAATGATGTATTATCTAAGAATGATGAGCAGTCAACGGATGCGGAGTGGGAATTAGTCAGCATCAATGCAATCCCGTCAGGTTTGAAAAAAATTCCCATGGGGCCGATAACAATGATGCGGAATCAGCTAGGACTTCCTGGCGGAACAAAAGCACATTATTCATCAGATGAGTGGGTTGAGTCTGTCCGATTTTGGCAGGAATTTGCAGGTTTAGAACCGGAAAATGATATTTAATAAAGATGTTTACAATTATTCACTAAATATTTAAGTTTAGATGCGGAAGCCGATTATCTAAATCATCATTGTATCGGCTCAAAAAATAACCGAGGTAATATGAAAGGAATGAAATCCATTCTTAAGCTGTCCTTTTGGGGACGGTTTCCAATCACAGTAGCAGTCCTATGGGGGGCGTGCGTCTACGGTCAGGCTTATTCCATTTCGGGGAGAGCTTTCAACGAAGCTGGTGAGAAAATTGGGCCTGTTCGGATCGTTTTATATGATCTGGATAAGATGAAGGTTATTGAACTAGAAACGCCTTCTAATGGGAAATTTAAATTTAAAAATATTCCTGATGGAAATTATACCATGAATGTTTATGGCGAAGGTGGTTATGGGGCCACTAAGAATTTCGCTGTCAGCGGCTCTAATATTTCTGATGTTAATCCAGCTTTGAACCCTAACTTGGATCAAGTCCAAGTTAGTGTAAAAAATATGGAGAACGGAGCGAAGTCTAACTGGAAGAAAACCCCAAATGCTGTTGAATTCATTATTTATCGAGATAATAATGAAGTGGGAAGGACAAGTGAAACATTTTATTTAGACGCTGTTGATCCAGGCCAGACCTTTGCTTATAATGTGACTGCGGTTAACAGTGATCAATCGCTGGGTACACGATCCATTACTGAATATGGAAAAACTTTAATGTCCATACCTGAGAATGTAATGGCAGAAGCGAAAAAAAATATTGTTAAACTAACTTGGGATGCGGTAAAGGATGCATCTGCTTACAATGTGTACCGAGATGGTGAATTGGTTAACTCCACATCGGAAAATTCTTTTGCAGATTTTAAATTAAAATACGAGACTAAGTTTGCTTATACTATTGCGACTCTGGACCATCAATCGGAGCCTGGCAGCAAATCTGAAAATATATTTGTTACGACACATCCTGAAATAGCAAAACCCAAAGGGCTAAAAGCCGAGAGCGGTGAGAATCAGGTCATGCTAAACTGGAAAGTTGCTAAGAATAGTGTAAAATATTACATTTACCAAAATAGTATTCTGGTTGATTCCACAACGAGTCTTAGTGTTAGCGTGAAAACGGAAGCTGGTACTGAAAATTGTTTTTCTGTGGCAGGTGTAGATCAATATGGTTCAGTAGGCGCTAAATCGGATGCAGCCTGTGATAAAAGTGTATTTTCAGCACCAGACTCTATAGTGGTCTCATTTGATAAACGAAATAATCATTTAATAAAATGGTCCGAGGTAGAGGGTGCAAGTTCTTATAATCTTTATACGAATGGTAAACTTCAAACCAACACAGCAAAATTAGAAATAAATCTAAAAAGCCTGAAATGGGAAACTGACTATACCTATTACCTGACTTCCTTAACGGAAGATGGAAAAGAGGGGCCTAAATCATCAGATTATTCTGTACGGACGCCAAAAATATATATTATTGAAGGATTATTGCTTGATGAAACAGGGGATGAAAAAAATGTAGATCAGGCCAAGGTATTTCTATATGATTCTTTAGGTATGACTTTATTGGAAGAGTTTGTAGTAGCAAGGAATGGAAAATTTCGTTTTGAAAAAGAAATCATTGCTGATTATTACATAATTAGGGCGTATGGCAATGGAAACGGGAATGGCGGTGATCGGGTTCAGGTAATAAATAAAAATATTACTAATTTAAGAATAAATCTATCTACAGAAGGTTTGAGGCCAAGAGTTTGGGTTGAACGTGGAGTTGAACAATTGACAGTACATTGGTCTGATATTCCTCAGGGAAAATCCTACAATGTTTATAAAAATGACCGCCTGATACAGAATCTTGTGGGAGATACATCCTATGTTGATTTAGAAGTAGCACCAGGAGTTCCAACCAAGTACATGGTTAGGTCCATTGATATTTATGATCTGGAAGGACCGGAGTCTAATTACGTAACAGAAAAAGCATCTTATGCACCACCTGATTTGACCCTAGCTGTCATTGCAGGCGGTTATGCTGTTGAAGCTAGTGGACGAATGGTAAATATAAGTTGGCAGCCGATTCCAGGAGTGGACAAGTATGCTTTGTACAGAGATGACGAACTTCTGGCAAAACAATCAGAACCATTATACGAAGAGAAAGATCTTGAATGGAATACAACTTATGTGTATAAAATAAATTCAATCGATTCAGATGATCTTGAAGGTGTGGATTATGTAGACTCTATAACAACACACCCTGAAGTGACTGCACCCGTTTTCAAACTGGAAGAAAAAATCAATTCCATTTCTCTTTCCTGGGATCCCATACCAGATATGGATGGTAAATATAAGATTATTAGGAATGGTGCAAATATTGCAGATCTTGATGTTTTTGAATTTATTGATCCTGTAACTCCAGGTATTGAATATTGTTATACGGTTGCCGCGGAAGATATCCATAAGACCGTTGGACCTGAAGCAGAAATAAAGTGTGGGAAAGGTTATTTTGCACCACCAGGGAATTTTACGGGAAGAGTATTAAGGAATAATATTGCCTTTAATTGGGAACCTGTGCTGGCAGCATCGGGGTATAGACTTTATAGAGATAATGAATTGATTCTTGATACTCCGGATCTCACCGAATATATAGATGAAAATTTAGAATTTGATAAAGAATATACTTTTGAGATATGCAGTTATGACCAGGATACTCTCGAAGGAACAAAAATCACCTATCCTTTGACTACTCATGAAGAAGTGTTGGCAACTTCTATGAATGCAGAAGCGGACTTGGAAAAAATTACCTTAAATTGGGAAAAGTCCAACCTGAGAGTGGATCATAGTTATAGAATCTATCGTGATGATGAGTTGTTGACTGTGGTTACAGATACGACCTATAAAGATCTTGTACCGCCAGGGCAATTTTTCTGTTATAAGATTACGGTTGTAGATAAGTACGATACTGAGAGCCTTCCATCCAATTCTGAATGTAAGAAAGTGCTGGTGAATTATCCCAGCAAGCTCACAGTAACTGGTGATGTCAGACGTGTCTTATTTAACTATAAGTATATGATTGGAGCTGTTGGATACAATATTTACATGGCTGAGAAAGGGGCAGACTCTTTGAGTTTATTAACAAAAACAAAAGGTAAATATTACGAGCATAAGGGACTTGAATTTGATAAAGAATACTGTTATCGGGTCGCCTGTGTTGATCAGGATGGAGATGAAGGTCCATTATCACCTATCCAATGTGGTTGGGTCTTACCCCCGCCCCATATAACGCTTATAGAGAAACGATTTGTAGAAAGTTCGGGAAATGGAATATTGGATGGTAGAGAGCATGGATGGATCATTGCTAAAATTGTGAATGATGGTCGAAGTCCTGCGCGTGAGTTAAAGCCTTGGCTCGAACCCATAGCCGATGCTATAACACCTTCATTGAAAATTGATTCTGTCGCAATGACACCAAAATTGGATATAGGAGATACACTCACAATCCGTTTTGACCTTTATGGGAAACTCAAAATAGAGTCAGGAGAGCGGAAATTTAAAATCCGTGTTGATGAATTTACTGGATTAGATTTGGAACCAGAGCCCATTTCCTTTACCACTCTAAAAGTTATTCCACCTAATTTGGTTGTGACTGATTTTGCCATCGATAATGAGTGGGGACAGCATTACATCCCAAAAAATGAAATCGTAACTCTATCAATCCGTGTCCAAAACCTTTCAGAAGGTAAATCAGATACAGTAAGCATTCTATTTCGCAGGGATAGTTCTTTTGTTTCGAAAGATGCCGATGAGATCCATGAATTTGGTTTTGTTAATGCAGGTGAATACCTTGATTTTAAATTTGAATTAATGAGCCGGGAAGATGATTTCACTATTTACCTGGAACTTTACGATTATTTTGAAACGCGGAAAACAATCCCTATTCATTTGGAAACGATGAAAAAGTATAAAGGTGCTGATGATTTGATTATAGTAGAAACACCCTACCCGGTAGATTTAAGGGTAGGTGAAGCTCCTATTATACCAGAGTTGACAACAGGTATTCCAAAAGGTTCCACCGAGCATGGTATAATTGGAATTGTATTAGGGAATCTGGATTTTTGGAATCCAGAAATTCTGGGAAAATCATCTACCGCTGATAACGTAAAAATGGTACGAGAGTATTTTTATGATCTTTTTGGTATGGAAGACTACTCAATTATGCCAAGCCAATATTGGCGATTTAGTGAAAAAATTTACAGTCGTGACTTGCAAGGTATCTTTGATCCAGATCTTGGATACTTACGGAAAAAAATTGAATCGAGTTTAGATTATTCTGGTGAAAAATCGTTGGATTTAATATTCTATTACAGCGGTGAGGGTACTACGTATAGAGGTGAAAAAGTTTTGCTTCCGTATGATGCAGATCTAAAAAATCAATATTCATTTTTCCCTCTAAAAAAATTATATAGTAATTTGATTGAAATCCAAAAAATGGAAGAAGTTGGAGAAATAACATTGTTTATGGATGTTGATTTTAATAATTCTGCTTTCCAGCAATATATAGTAAAACCTGGTGAAATAGTAGAAGATCCAAATTCAAAAAAGAAGAAAAAGAAGAAAAAGAAAAAAAAGAAAAAAGGTGAACTTGAAACGCCAATTGTTGTATTGCCTAAAGAGATCATGCCACCGGAATCAATTACAGCATTCTATGCCTCCAATATAACTCAGATCACTTATAATCATCCTGACGTGAATAATGGAATTTTTACTTATTACCTCCTTCGTGGGTTACGAGGTGATGCTGATAATGGTGATAAAAATGTCACTGTTGCGGAGCTCCATGATTATATAAGTAAAAATGTCCAGGATACAACTAAGAAATTGTACAAGGATTTACCACAAGTTCCTCAGCTTTTCTCATCAAATCCAGATAGAGTTCTGTTCAGACTGCCTTAACGACTCTTGCCGGTTTGAGATCACCAACCCCTTATCCTTCATCGATGATCCTTAAAACAGGTCTATTCTTATCACTGGTTGCGTCTGTTTTTGCCGATCCTGTCACTATTTCCGGTACCGTAAATAATCCAGCCGGGAACCCGGCTAAAAAGGCAGTCGTCACCTTGAGAAATATGAAAGATGATATTCTCATGGAAGAAAAAACCAGCCGAAAAGGAAAATTCTCTTTTAAAGATGTGGAACCAAATTTTTATTATCTTGTCATAGAGCATGAGAGTGATGGTTCGAAGCGAATAAAAATTAATCCCAGAAAAACACGGAATGCAGATATCGAATTAATTTTGGAAATAACCGGCGACAATGAGCCGACACGGTGTTATTTATTTTCAGATGATAAACCCACAGATTTTGATCCAATATTAAATGTTAAAGATATAAACGTCCAATCTTCGACAGAACAAATTATTATTACTTGGAAAGAGATTAAGCAGGCACAGTCTTTTATACTTTTTGAAAATGATATTGAGATATATCGAGGTGCAGAAACAAGTTTTGAAAAAAATGAATTTCCGGGAAAGGAATTTTGTTATTCCATCAAAGCATTGGGTGGATTTGGTCTGATGGGTGAAAGGTCAGACATATATTGCACCAGCGTTGCAACTGCCATACCCCGGGATATCGTAATTGATGTTTCAAAAAATACACTTTCTTTGAATTGGGCACCCGTAAATGGTGCATTATCCTATGTCATTTACAGAAATGATGATAAAATTATCAATTCAGATAAAACTAATCTTATGGATTTTGACCTTGATTTCGGTACGGAATATTTTTATAAAATAACTGCAGTGGATGCGTTGGATCAGGAGAGTCATCCTTCGGTTGCAGTTAAAGGTACTACAAGGGATTTTGTGGAACCGCCGATTTTATCTTCCATGAAAAATGATAGTCGCATTATATTGATTTGGAATGAGGTCAAAATTGCCAAATCTTACAATATTTATCGGGAAGGTGAGCTATTGTCATCTGCGCAATCCAACACATTTTCAGATGACGTGCCTTCTGGTAAAAAATATTGTTATGAGATTACATCCGTTGATCAATTTGGTGTTGAAAGTAGCCGATCAAACTCCTATTGTGCAAAAGTTCCTATTCAATCGCCAACAGGTGTCACTGCAGATGGAGGAGTGACTTCTATGCATCTGAATTGGGATGAAGTTTCAGGTGCGGCTAATTACAAGATCTATGAAAAAGTTGACCAGGATTCTCTATTATTCATTAATCAAGTTAAATCTACCCAACTCACTGTTCAAAATTTGGAATATGGTGCTGATAAATGCTATCAGATCTCAGCATTAGATTCTGAAGGAGAAGAGACTGAACTCTCTTCTTCTGCATGTAATGTTATATTGGATCCACCTCATTTTACTATCCAGAAAATGACTCTGATAGAACCTTCTGGCAATAGTGTAATAGATTCCAGGGAAACAGGTATATTACAATTTGCTCTTTTTAATGATGGGCAAAGTCCGGCTCACCAAGTGACAATGTCGATTATTTCTCATGATTCAAGTCAAAATTTATTAGTGGGTGAACCTGCTGTTATTGATACACTTGAAGCAGGCAGAATTAAGTTTGGTAAAATTAGTCTAGAAGGGCTGTTACAAGTAGAAACGGGAGAGCATGAATTTGAATTACAAGTTTCATCTATTAATGGAATAATACTCGATGAACCCTATCTGTTCAAGGTAGAAACAAAATCAGTCATTCCACCAAAACTGATTGTGGCTGATTTTGCGATCGCAAATGATTTTGGTACCCATTATATACCGATAAATGAGATTGTTAATTTAATAATCAGAATCCAGAATGTTGGAGAAGGGGAATCTGAATCTGTCCATGTAAAGATTACGGAAAATAGATCTTTCACTACACCGGATTTCACAGGAAATGTTACCCTACCTGCATTTAATCCCGGAGATTATATGGATATTGAAGTACCGATTATGAGTTTCCAGGATAATTTCTCGGTGGATATCGAATTAACAGATTATTTGAACCGAACTGTTCTCCAAAAACTTAATCTTGAAGCAATGAAGCACTATCGGTCTTCCATGGAATTGATAACACAATCCATTGGTACAGAAGATGTTGATCATTATCCTGATGAACTGGGGGAAATCGATGTGGATCGGCGAATTCCTTTGGGACGGAAAAACCCTAATGCCATGGCTGTTATTTTAGCCACTGAGTACTACGAAGATGGAAACTATCCCCAATTAGATTATGCCAATCGGGATGGTGATGTAGTCCGACAGTATTTTAACCATGCATTCGGGTTATCTGATTTCCAATTGTTACCTTCGAAAACGTGGCAGATGGAAGGGGGGCCAACCGAGAACGACTTCAGGAAAATATTTGATCCGCATCAGGGCAGTCTACGAAAAAGAATTATAACTGCGGAGAAATATTCCGATGTAGATGAAATGGATATTTTCCTGTATTACCGTGGTTATGGAGAATGGGTAGATGGGAAGCCGCTCCTAATACCCAAAGATGCAAAAGTCACCCGTCATATTACCAAATATCCTTTGGAACAATTAGTGAGTAATTTGTCCTTACTATCGGTATTAGGCAATATTCGATCTATTACTCTGTTTCTGGATATTACCTATATTAATCCAAAAAACTCAGTTGGTTCCATATGGAATTTTCCAAAAATGTCTGACAAAATCTGTATACTGAGTGCTGCATCCAATGGAGAATCATCTCAAGTCTATAAAGAGAAAAAACATAGTATATTTAGTTATTCTCTTTTAAAGGGGTTAGCTGGTGGCGCAGATGATGGTGATAATTTGTTAGAAATGGGGGAACTCACAGAATATATCTATAAAGCTGTACCAGAATACGCTAGGACAGTATCCAATTCATCCCAGCAGAATCCTTCTTTTAAAGGCACGGATCTTAAAAGAATTATTCTTGATTTAAGATAATTTTATTGGATTATTGATTTTAATAAGATACTATGGATAGACTTCTCCCATTTTTACCTTTTATTCTTGTGGCAGCAATGCTTTTTGGATGGAAAGAATATGAATCCCATATAATTGAAGCTGCGAATAATAAAAGAGCAGTTTCATTCAATGTCCCTAATGAACCGTCACCTGTCACATTTAATAGAAAATCTCAACTTGAACAAATGGCCTTGGCGGAGCGATCTAAGGTAAAGGTTATGGTTGAGCATGACAATTCACCGCTTACTGATACATACCCCATGATAATGGATGCTACTGAATCATTTGATCCTGATTATGGTGATGAAATCCAATTTCAATGGAAACAAAAATCAGGGTCAAAAGTTGAACTCAAGCCAAACCCCTTTTCTGGTAAGGTTAGTTTTGAAGGCATGGCAGGGGAATATGTTTTTGAGCTCACTGTATCAGATAATTATGGCGCTAAGAATACCGTTATTAAAACGGTAGTGATTGAACCGGAGCCGAACGTGCCTCCTGTAATTCAAATGAAGGTAAGACAAGGATCTGAGTTGAAGTAATAATGAAAAAGACGATTTACGCTAACACCTCAATACCGCCGAATAAAGGGCAATCATGAAAAAAGTTGTTTTAGGAATAGATATTGGCGGCACAAATACCGTTTATGGATTCGTAGGTCAAGATGGAAATATAGTTCATAGTGATGAGATCCCAACCCATGGAAATAAGCCTGTTGATAATTTCATAAACAGGTTAGGGGAAAAATTAGATTCGTTTTTAACAGATAACTCTGATTTCAAATTATGTGGCATAGGTGTAGGGGCACCCAATGCTAATCATTTTACAGGGATCATTCAGGATCCGCCAAACTTGAGTTGGGGAGATGTTGACATTGTGACTCTATTACATGAGAAGTTTAATTGTGACGTTTCCTTGACCAATGATGCTAATGCTGCTGCATTGGGGGAAAGAAATTATGGTATTGCTTCTGACATGAATGATTTTGTTGTCATTACACTTGGTACAGGATTGGGAAGTGGGATTTTCACCGGCGGGCTTTTACTTTATGGAACTAATAGTTTGGCGGGCGAAATGGGCCATTTATCCATAGCAAAAAATGGGCGAGCCTGCAACTGTGGATTGAAAGGTTGCCTGGAAATGTATGTCTCCGCAAAAGGGATAAAAGAAACTGTGATTGAATTTCAAAAGGTTAACCCTGATGATGACTTTTTATCATCGCTCGAGCCTGATTTTATTGATGGAAAAATGATCGACTGTGCAATTGATGATGGCATAAAATCCGCAATCTCACTTTACGAATTCACAGCCGATAAACTAGCCTATGGAATAGCGCAGGTAGCGACAATTTTAAGCCCTGAAGCATTTATTATTTATGGGGGTTACAGCCAGGCAGGGGATAGATTGCTAGGCCCAACCCGCATTGCTTTAGAAACTTATTTGATGGATAATTTGAAAGGGAAGATCAAAGTTCTTCAATCGGGATTACCAACTGGACAAGCGGGTATTTTGGGTGCCGTATCCTTGCTCTGGAAATAATTTTCCTACATAAAAAATAGTAACTAAGAATTCTGGTCGTTTCCTTTTTTAATAAAGTAATAGAAACAAAGAACCCCGCAAATCGCGGGGTTCTTTGTCGACAAATTGCGCGTAGCGGAGGAGGGACTCGAACCCCCGACACCCGGATTATGATTCCGGTGCTCTAACCAGCTGAGCTACTCCGCCAAAAATTTTGTTTATTTCGACAAATTCTAGTAGAAAAAAGCCTGTAAAATTAAGCGGAAATTTCACTCAAAACTAACTGGAATTCGTTGATAAAAATTAACTATATCCCTGAATTTTTACATGTAATTTCTGCCGCAAAATTTTGAATAAAGGAGTAAAAAATGTATACTTCCATTGATCAATTTATGGATACTGTCCGTAATAAAAATGCTGGTGAGGTAGAGTTTCACCAAGCTGTCCATGAGGTTGTGGAATCTCTTTGGGATTTTTTACAGGATAATCCCACTTATTTACATGCAAAAATTTTAGATCGAATTGTCGAACCTGAGCGGATAATCCAATTTAGAGTTCCTTGGCGAAATGATCGAGGAGAGGTAGAAGTAAATCGTGGATTCCGTGTGGAATTCAACTCCGCCATTGGACCCTATAAGGGTGGCCTCCGGTTTCATCCATCAGTCAATCTTTCTATTTTGAAATTTCTTGGGTTTGAGCAAATTTTTAAAAATAGTTTAACTACACTTCCTATGGGCGGTGGAAAAGGTGGGTCTGATTTTGATCCAAAAGGAAAATCTGATAACGAGGTTATGAGTTTTTGCCAAAGTTTTATGACAGAACTCTGTCGCCATATTGGTGCGGATACAGATGTGCCGGCAGGTGATATTGGTGTTGGCGGCCGTGAAATTGGTTACATGTTTGGTCAATATAAAAGGATACGGAATGAATTTACCGGTGTCTTAACCGGAAAAGGTCTCAATTGGGGCGGTTCTTTGATCCGGCCCGAAGCGACGGGATACGGATGCGTTTATTTTGCAGAAGAAATGTTAAATCACGTCGGTGATAGTTTTAATGGAAAAACCGTGGCAGTATCCGGTTCAGGGAATGTTGCCCAATTTGCTACTCAAAAAGCAACTGAACTTGGAGCAAAAGTTGTGACATTATCAGATTCATCGGGCTCAATCCATGATGAAAATGGTATTGATGCTGATAAGTTAGCCTGGGTTATGGATCTCAAGAATAATCGCCGTGGACGGATCAAAGAATATGCTGATAAATTTGGTGCAACCTTCCTTGAGAATGAGCGGCCCTGGTCGGTTTCCTGTGATATTGCACTGCCCTGCGCAACTCAAAATGAGATCAGTGGTGACAATGCCAAAACGATGATTTCTAATGGATGTAAAGTTGTGTCTGAAGGTGCAAACATGCCGACAGACCCAGAAGCAGTAAATATATTTATAGATGCTGGTATTTTATTTGGACCAGGAAAAGCAGCCAATGCAGGCGGTGTAGCAACCAGTGGATTAGAAATGAGTCAAAACAGTATGCGTTTGAATTGGAGCAGAGAAGAAGTTGATAGCAAACTGCACACTATTATGAAAAATATCCATGAAGCATGTGTGATCCATGGTACTGAGAATGGAAGTGTAAATTATGTAAAGGGCGCAAATATTGCAGGATTTATTAAAATTGCAGACTCCATGCTGGACCAAGGTGTAGTTTAAATATATATATAGCCAATTTGAGTCCACAATTTTAGGGACTTGGCAATCTGTTAGATAACAAACAAAACGAAATAACCGAAAAACTTTGTTCCTCGAAATAGTAGTAAATAATCAGATTCCGCTAGAATCATCTTCATCCATCATTTCCGGTGTGTCCGGTTTAGGTTGGTATATAACCCCAGCACCGGTCATTCCATTTAATGTTGCCAAAAAAGGCTGATTAAATCGATACCAATCCACGTATCGCCCAGATTGTTTCAGATTGTCCTGAGATAACCAATCCAGATTTAAAATATCGTTCTTTCTTTTAGGATCGATGGTGATGTAAGCTACGTGTAGACTGGTAATGTTTTGGAAAAAATGACTTCCGAAAGATGGATCTACTGGCATATCCTTCCGTCCAACTTCAATAATGATTTTTGCCTGTGAAATCTGTCTCCAGTCGACGGGAATTCCCAACCATGGATCTGCTGATCCCCATCTACCGGGACCTGAGATAATATAATGTTCTTTCAAACCAAATTCCTGGTTGATCATTTCCACTTCTTTTGCAATCTCGGGTGTTTTTGCAGGATCGAATGAATCATGCCGTACAACAATTAAATCTCGAATTTGATCAATTTTCCCGTCACCCAAAGTGATTTGACTTTTACAAAATACTTCTACATCTGTTAAATTAGTTTGAATTGATTTTAATCCTGTTAATACAATAGGTTTTATTTGTAATAGGCAAAATTCCGGTTTTTTATTTTTATTTATATTGACAGCAAACTCAATTTCAATTGGACATCCCATGGCTGCTTTTCCCAAAGACAAAATCCGTTTGGAAATTTTAGCAAGGGGAATCATATTCCATTTTAATATAGGTGAGAAAGAGACGACCCTAGTTCCGGATCTAGACAAGGAATCTCGGAGTGTATTATCATCTTTGGAGATTACGCTACCAAGCCATTTAAGGGCGCCATCCTCTTCAGCGCTTTGTAAGGGAAAGGTGTGAAGATCTTCATGAGAATTATTATCAGATGCTTTAAGTGGTAATCCATAGAACTGGTTTTGAGAATTTTGTTTTGTTGCTTTCACTGAATAAAATTGTGGTAGGATCAGGGGATATTCTGGAGATATTCTAAGACATTTTTCACCATCTACAATTGTCCTTCCAAATCCTAGTGCAAGGTAGGCCACACCTTCGTCACGCTTCATATAAGAAACCGGGTAATAATTTATACTTTTTAAAACACCGCTAAATGTTGGATAAAACCGTTTGCTTTTGTAAGACTGACCTACAAGTTCTTGAATGACAACAGCCATTTTTTCTTCTTCGATCCTATGGCCAGTAGAATCTAATAATGATTTGGCTTCACCTTTAAATGTTGATGCGAAAACACTCTTTATAGCTATCATCAATTCATTCAACCTTTTTTTTGTTGATCTTGAATTATTGGGTAGCATTATGGTTTTATAGCTACCGGCAAGAGGTTGATATTGTGAATCTTCCAATAGGCTAGATGACCTTACAGCCAATGGATTTTTGTGATCTAAGATAAATGATTCCAACTTTAGAATTAGATCTATGGAAAGACGAGCCTTTTTAAACGCTTTTTCTAATTTATTTTTATCCGCTATTTTGAGAGTTTTTTGCCATAATTGATTGTCTTTCATGAATTGGTCAAATTCATGTGTTCCCACGACAGCACAATCTGGAACCCGAATGGTTACATCCTCAAATTCTTCCTCAATACCAGATTGTTTAATCATAGACCGAGCAAATGCTAGCCCTCTAGCTTTTCCACCTAATGAACCACCACATAGGCGGAAAAAATCGGATTTTTGTTTTTTGAAGCGAGCAGAAGTATAGTCCAGTACCCTGTAATCTGTTTCGTCCTTTTCAGAGCTTAAACACTCTAATAAATACGTTCTTAATAATTCACCTGAATCAAATTCGTGGGCATAAACGGGACGCAACCTTGAAGCGAGTTTAAATTCTGTTCTTGCAGCGAGCCAATTGGAAAAGTGATGGCTTTTTGCATGGTACAATAACGATTCAACCGGAATTTCTCGAATTCCGTTGATGAATTCATCGATTGATTTGGCACGCCCAACTTCTTTTTTATTAGATATTTTAAAAATAAAGTCTCCAAAACCAAAATTTTCTGTAATGAAAACTCGAAGATCTGTGAGAAGGGTATTGGATCTTTTATGTAGAAATGCTGCATTAACTTTCTTGGCCATTTCACGGTTATCTATATCGGTAGACTGAAGCATAATTGGTATAGATGGGTCAATTTTCCGGACCCATTGTACAAATTTTAATCCCGCTTCAGGATCTTTAATCCCCTTCTTTGGAAATCGTACATCCGAGATCACACCAATCATATTATTTTTGTATTTCTTAACAAAATTTTGTGCTGTTTCAAAGTTAGGCGTTAATAGAATTTTAGGTCTTCCTCTTAGGTGAAGCAATCGCTGGGATTGATTCAAACTTCGATTCACTAAGTTCTTTGTCTGATACATAATCTCTTTATAAATCAATGGGAGAAGAACGGAATACATCCTTGGAGAATCTTCCACTAACAAAATTGAGCGAACATCACCTTTACCAATATCCTGCTTAGCATTTTTTCGGTCCTCCACGTATTTTATAATCGCAGGAAAAACGCTGGCATCACCAGACCAGATAAAGACGCGATTAATTGATTTTGGTGTAATAGTTTCAGGTAGTTGCTTAAGCTCTGTTTCATCAAATACCAGAAGAATCACTGGTTTTCTGGGGTATTGCTCCTTAATGGCAGTACCAAGAGAAATTGGATCTTGATCTTCAATCCGGAGCATGACAATAACCAGATTGAATTTCTTTTTAACCATTATATCTATGGCCTCACGTCCGGTGGAAACACGGGTAACTCGGGGAGCATAATTGAAATTCATGCCAATATATTCTGTCAAAATCTGCTCCGTGAGATGACCATCTTCTTCAAGAATAAATGCATCATAAACACTGGCGACCAGCAAAATCTCATGAATGCGGTGGGGCATAAGATCCTGGAAATTGGTCTTGGATTTGTTACCGACGAAAAAATCAGGCATAGGTGAAGTTACCGCCCTTCTAAAGAAAAAGAAATATCCAACCAATCTACCTTGGTATGTTTTTAGAAATTCCACTAATTTCAATAATCTAATATGGCTATTTTGACAATTGTTCCAAACCTAACCACAGTGGGGAATGCATTTATAAGTTTACTTTTTCCAAATCAGTGTCTGGTCTGTAAAGAAGGAGAATTTTTCTCACAGGATCCTATTTGCCTAGATTGTATTCAACATATGACTCCGCTCCCAATTGAAAACAGGGTTCAAGAATTAACAGTAAATGATGGGATTGATATAGCATTTTCAGGTTGGGATTTTGGCGATGAATTAAGAACTGCCATTCATTCATTGAAGTATGAAGAGCGAGCAAGAATTGGTTTTTTTCTGGGCAAATTATTGGGAGATCAACTTCATAAAAATACAATTCAGAAATTGGATTATTTGATACCCGTACCGCTTCATCCTGTAAAGTTTAGAGATAGGGGATTTAATCAAGCTAGGTGGATCGCAGATGGATTAGGGAAAGCCGTTCAAAAACCAGTCCGTACAAAATTAATGAAAAGGATAAAACATACCATTTCTCAAACGACCCTTGACAAAAAAGAACGATTAAATAACATGAAAAAAGCATTCAAGATCAATCAAGATGTTACGGATAAAAACATTGGTATCGTGGATGATGTATTAACAACAGGATCGACTATTTCATCCATGGCATCCAAATTAAAAGATGCCGGAGCAAAAATAATTGTTGCAATTACCGTGGCAACACCCTTGGAGAAAAAAGATGATACGTACGCTGAAAGCGTTTGATTTAAAAGGAAAAAACATCCTCATGCGAGTGGACTTTAATGTACCAATGGAAGGGGAGAAGGTTACCAATAATTTTCGAATTAAGGCAGCTATGCCCACCATCAATACATGTTTGGATGGTGGTGCAGCTATCGTTCTTATGTCGCATTTAGGCAGACCAGACGGTGAAGTGGATCCTACATTAAGTTTGATCCCAGTTGGAGAAGAATTGGCAGGGCTTATGGAAATGCCTATCAAATTTTCTGAAGATTGTGTCTCTAATGATGCTATTGACACTTCTTTAAGCCTGAAAACCGGAGAGATTCATCTATTAGAAAATCTACGGTTTCATCCAGGTGAAAAGAATAATGATCCAACTTTTTCTTCACGGTTAGCACGCCATGGGCAAATTTACATCAATGATGCATTTGGGACAGCTCATCGCGCCCATGCGTCAAATGTGGGAGTGGCATCTCATTTTAAGCATGCAGGCATCGGATGGCTTGTGGATAAGGAGATTAATTTTCTGGATCGTTTCATCCAAAAGCCAAATCGTCCCCTTACCTTGATTTTGGGTGGGGCAAAGATTGGTAGCAAATTAGGACTTATTCACCATTTCATGGAAAAAGCTGATAACATTATTATTGGCGGTGGGATGGCATTCACTTTCTTGAAAGCTCGTGGAAAAGAGATAGGTGGATCCCTTATAGATGATGCCATGGTATCAACTGCAAAAAACATATTAAATCTGGCTAGAAACAGCCAAGTTAAACTTTATTTACCAGAAGATGTGCTATGCGGAAAATCTCTGGATGATAATGAGCCAAAGGGCCCTTTTTTGATTAATGATATTCCTAACAATCTTATGGGATTAGATATTGGTCCAGAAACCATTACCAAATTCAATAAAATCATAAGCTCATCAGAAACGGTTGTTTGGAATGGACCTATGGGAGTATTCGAAAGGAAAGGATACTCTAGAGGAACACGAGATATTGGCATCCATTTAGCCAACTGTGTAGAAAATGGACAAAAAGTCATTGTGGGCGGAGGTGATACTTCTGCAGCCACTGAAAAATATGGTTTAAGTCAGTTGATGACCCACGTCTCGACTGGCGGAGGTTCATCATTAGAATTGTTAAGTGGCAATCATTTACCTGCCATGAAAGCTTTGGAGATATAATATGAATTTGACACCTATTGTTGCCGGAAACTGGAAAATGCATAAAACCCCATCTGAAGGGGCTTCATTCATCGAATTAACAAAGAATTTACTTTTGGATATCGAACACGTTTCCGTTATTTTTGCCCCGCCTTTTACAGGGCTTTTTGACTTGAATGTGAAACCACCATTCTATTCTGCAGCCCAAAACTGTCATTGGGAACAAACAGGCGCCTTTACCGGTGAAATTTCTGTCTCAATGATTCGGGACTGTGGGGCAGAGTTTGTGATTATCGGCCATTCAGAGCGTCGCCATGTTTTTGGTGAATCAGATGAATGGATTAACCGGAAAGTGAAAGCTGTTTTGGCTGGAAATATGAAACCGATCTTATGTATTGGAGAATTATTGAACCAACGAGAAGCAGGTCAAACAGAATTGGTTTTGAAAAGTCAATTAGAACAAGGATTGGCAGGTGTTGAAGCTCTTGAAAATATTGTAATTGCATATGAACCTGTTTGGGCCATTGGAACTGGTGTGACAGCAAACGCAAATCAAGTTGAGTCAGCACATTCATCAGTTCGTAACATACTAAAGGAATTATATCCTGAATCGGATACAATTCACGTTTTGTATGGCGGATCTGTAAAATCTGGAAATGCAGAAGAGCTAATCCAAATTCCAGGTGTGAATGGATTTTTAATTGGTGGAGCAAGTTTAGATGTTGAATCTTTTGCATCCATAACCCGAACGGTTGAAACCGTTCAATTGAGGACATTATGACAGGATTTTTAATCATTATACATACAATTGTTAGCATTTTGCTAATATCAGTCGTTTTGATGCAGGCTAGTCAGGGCGGTGGTTTATCCGGTACTTTTGGTGGACAAGCTGCCAGTTCGGTTCTTGGTGGACAGAATGCTGGTAATGTTTTAAGCCGAATCACAACTTGGCTTGCAACTTTATTCCTTTCACTGGCTGTTATAATCAGTATGTTGAGTGGACCGGCAACAAACGCATCATCATCGTCAATTGTGAAACAAGCGGCCGAAGACCGCCCAGTTGTACCGGCGACAGATCCAATCCAGCCCGATGGCGAAGCCACATTGGATCTTGGCGGCAACTAATAATTTTATTGCCGAAGTGGTGGAATTGGTAGACACGCATGCTTGAGGGGCATGTGGCCTTAAGGCTGTGGGGGTTCGAGTCCCCCCTTCGGTACATCTAGCAAATTAAGCCCTTTTAACTCAGGGCTTTTTTATTTTCTTCATCGTTGCCCAATTCATTACATCGGTTTAGATTCACCGACTTTAGAACCCTATTGAGATGATAAAAAAACTCATATTTTTACAATTACTCCTTTTGGCTACGATGCCATTGTTAGCCCAGGATATATCCATTTTCTTTTTGAAAGATGGATCCATTATTCAAGGTAAGGTTGTTAATGAAAATCAACAACGAATTTTCCTTAAAACGGAACAGGGAACAATCAAAATCCTTCCAAAGAATATATTAGGCAGAGAAGACCTCGCAAAAAAAGGCGATTTAACTTTTATGGTGGATCGAATGGACTATTTCCAAAACCATGTGAATCAATTGACAGGTCAAGTGAACCATTGGAATGACTCCTTGAATTTAGCATTAGATGATCTATACGAATTATTCAAGAACTTGGAAGTATTACAGAATGAATTTGAAATTGATCTTTTACGACTTCATTCTCAGGGTAGGGAACAAAAAAAGCAAATTACCTATGTCCAAGATGATTTAGTGAATCAACGTGTGGATATCGCTTTCAATAGGCAGAATATGGGGGGCATAGACGATACAGTTTTAACGTTGCATAAACAATTCGATAAAGCTAAAAGGAGATTGGATGTAACGGTCGATCAGTCCTATTTGATCTCAGGAACAATTTCTAATATAAATACAGAAATACAAAAATTAACGGAAGGTCAACAAAATCAACAAAACCAAATTGATATCATGGCTGGATCTCTTGCAAACTTGATTCAAGAGGTTCAACAAGTCCAAAATAGTTTTTCAGCAGTCGAAGAAGGAATAAAATCAAATCAGGACGCAATTCAAAAATTAGCAGAAAATTTAAGCGCACAAACGGAAGAACTCACTTCTGGGATGGGAGAAATGTCAGATGATTTTAATCAACAAATAAAAACAATTGGTCAAACGCTTGATGGTTTTAACCAACAAATGAAAACAATTGGTCAAACGCTTGATGATCAAGATAATAAATCATTAAGAGCGCGGAAAAAGATTTTAAATGATCTCAATGATTTCAAAGATGAATTTTCAAAGCTAAAAGGTAAAGTTACTAGTCTGAATAATGATATTAATTCATTGGAAGGTGATATTAAGGCAATTAATAAAAAAGTAGACAATATACCTACCGGTAAATAGCGTTTCAGTTTTGCTATCCTTCAAGAATATTTATTAAAATCCGACCCCAAAATTTTCAAGTTTTTTTCAAATTAAACTCTAAAGAGAGAATGAGGTAACCATGGTATATAGTTTGCGAACATTTATACTCCTTTTCACAATTACCCTGGTCTTTGCACAGGATCCGGAAAACTTATTAAGCATAGGAGAATCACAATTATCTTCCGGCGACTATACTGAAGCAGAATTATCCTTTAATTCAGCGCTTCAGGCAGATCCATCTTTTGCACCCGCTTTGCAGGCTTTATCCAAACTGCACCTCCATAAGGGAGATTTGAATAAAGCAAATGACTATTCGAATCAGGCGGTACAGGCTGATGAAGATTTTAGAGAATGGGCTAACCAGATTGGAAAAATGATAGAACATGTCCAAAATGGGAAACGAAACGTTCAGCAAAGGCTGTACGATGAAGCGATGGCAGAATACGACGCAATTTCCCAAGCACATCCTTATTTTCCTGATGCTGAGTTTTATAAAGGGATGACACGGTTTCGGCAAAAGGATATTGAGGGGGCTGCACGTCACTTCAGTAATGCAATTAATATCTACCCGGATCATGTTAAGGCAAGGAAAGGCCTAGATAATGTTACAAAACAGTTCTTAAATGCTGGAAACAAAGCGTATAAAAGAGGAAATCTGGGTAAAGCAACTAGTTATTATGAAAAATCCTTGAAATTTGATCCGGAGTTTTATCTTGCGTATTACCAATTGGGTGTGTTGGAAAAGAAACTGGGAAATTCTAAAAAGGCTATAGAATATTTGCAGACAGTTTTGGGTATAAAACCTGACCATGATAAAACATGGTTTACTCTTGGAACGGCGTACGAGTCTGATGGCAATACTGATGAAGCTATTGCCCATTACATTGAAGCAATTGAGATTAACCCCGCCTACACGAAAGCTTATGGAAACCTTGGTAAACTATATACAGAAAACCAGGAATACAAATTAGCAGAAGATATTCTTAAAACAATAATACAGATAGATGCTGGGTATGCTGATGGATTTATGCGTTTGGGATTACTTTATATCGAACAGGAAAAGTTTGAACTTGCAGCAGAGAATTTGGTTATGGCTACATCTCTGGATGAAAAAGATTATTTTAAGTTTTTTAACTTGGCTGCAGCTTATAATCAATTAAAACAATGGGAAAATGCAACTTCTGCAGCACAATCCTGTGTAGATCTTAATCAGAAATTTGGTGGTGGATGGTTAGAATTTGGTTTGGCTGAGATGGGTAGGAGAAACAAAACCCGTGCTAAAAAATATTTTGATGAAGCCCGAAAAGATAGAGATTGGCGGGAAATGGCAGAGCGCAAGATTGACGAGATCAATAATCCAGAAAAATATGAAAAATAAATTATATGTCTGAGCTGATGATCAAAGGTGTTGTATTTGATTTAGACAATACGCTCTTGGATTTCATGAAAATGAAGGAATTTGCTGTAAAGGCTGCAATCAAAGGTATGATTGAAGCGGGATTGAAAGTAAATGAAGATAAATCTTATATCGAAATCAATTCGATTTACGAAGAATTCGGTTGGGAAAATCAAAAGGTATTCGATGTTTTTTTAGAAAAGTCCATTGGCCATGTGGATAATAAATTTCTCGCTGCCGGCATTGTAGCATATCGACGAGCCAGGGAAGCAAATCTTATGGCATACCCCAATGTAAATAAAACGCTCTTGGCCCTTTCAAAATCCGGTATCAAATTGGGCGTTGTCTCTGATGCGCCAAGTCGTGAAGCATGGATGCGCATCTATTATTTAAATTTATACCATTATTTTGATGTGGTCATTACCTTTGACGATAGTGGCGAGAGAAAACCTTCACCAATACCATTTCAATTGGCCTTGGATGGCATGGGACTTCAACCAGAAGAAACAATTATGATTGGTGATTGGCCGGAGAGAGATGTTGTCGGTGCCCAACAGATTGGAATGAAAACAGCTTTCGCACGGTATGGAGATACGTTTGGAACAGTGAATTCCGGAGCTGATTGGGACTTAAATGATATTTACCAACTCGTAGACATTATTAACGAGCATAACAGCAGTGGCTGATATTTTCATTGGAACGGACCTGGTGGAAGTCGTCAGGATTCGTTCCGCTATCCAAGAAACTGGCGACCGGTTTCTGAATCGTATCTATACAAAAACTGAGCAGGACTATTGTAAATCCAAGGCAAATCCAGAAATTCATTATGCCGGTAGATTTGCAGCTAAAGAAGCAATAATGAAAGCGCTAAAATCATCAGGTGTGGGTGATCCAATCTCATTTGAATCTATTGAAATACTATCATCGAAAACTGGTGAACCCATTGTAGTGATAGATATAAAATTTAGTGGCCAGTGTAAAGTTTCAATTTCTCACACAAACTCCCACGCTATCGCATCAGCTATTTACACACTTGAATGAAATTACTAACCCCTGGTCAGGCTCGTGAATTGGATCGAGTTTCCATGGGTGACATGGGGATTTCTACTGAAAAACTCATGGGAAATGCGGGGAAACAAGTGGCAAAAGAAGCTATGGAAATGGTCTCCGATATTCATGATTCTTCTATATTAATTTTATGTGGAAAAGGCAATAATGGTGGAGATGGATTTGCAGCAGCTACGGTTTTATTTGAGAATAATTATAACGTAAGAATACACTCTTTATGTAAAAATAATGTAATAAAAGGAGATTCATTAAACTTTTACTTGAAGTGTGAATCCTTAGGGATTTTCACAACTTTTGGGGAATTACTTGCAGATTTTAAAATACCGGACTTGATTATTGATGGTTTATTAGGAACTGGATTCAAGGGTGCATTAAGAAAATCAATGACTCCATGGGTCGAATGGATAAATAATTCTAAATCATTGGTATTGTCTATTGACATTTCTTCCGGGTTAAATGGGAATTCCGGAAGAGTGAATCCGATTGCAGTCAAAGCAAATACCACGGTGGCATTTGGTGCGCCCAAACTAGGAAGTATCTTTCGGTTTGGCCAAGAGTATTCAGGTATAGTCCATACTAAAGAGATTGGATTTCCCAATTTGGAAGATATTGAACTCCCTGGACTTAATTGGGATTTATTTCAAGAATTCAATGCATCCTCGCATCTTCAGAAACCTAAAGTTGATTGTCATAAATATTCCGCGGGAAAAGTATTAGTGATTGCCGGATCTAAAGGGATGATAGGTGCGGCGATCTTGGCAACTTATGGGGCTCTCCGGTCCGGTGCAGGGCTTACATCCACCACGACACCAGCATCCTTAAATGAAATTTATGAACGATTAATTATTGAAGGAATAACCTTGCCTTTAGAAGACCATGGAAAAGGCTATTTATGTCTGGATAATTATGATTCAATCGAAGAGAAATTGGAATGGGCAGATTCTGTAGTATTGGGTCCGGGGCTTGGCCGAGATATTTCAACCCAAAATTTGATAAAAAAATTAGTACGTATCATTGAAAAGCCTCTTGTTTTAGATGCTGATGGACTTTTTCCTTTCTCTAATAAAATGGGCGACCTAAATGATAGGGAATACCCTTTAATCATAACTCCACATATTGGCGAATTGTCGTATTTAATTGGGATTGATAAAGAGAATATCATTTCTGAGTTTCCAATTGTAATGAATGATGTCATGACTGATTTTCGTCATATCGCATTGGTGAAACAGGTTCCATCTTGTACATTTTATAAGAACAGCGCCATGGTTAATTCATCTGGCAATCCCGGGTTAGCCACCGGAGGGACCGGTGATGTTTTATCCGGAATGATCGCCAGTTTTATAGCGCAAGGCATTGATTATTATAACTCAGTATCGCTCGCTACATTTATCCATGGAAAAGCATCCGATGAGTTGATAAAAGAAAAGGGTTACCGTGGGCAAATTGCATCAGATCTTTTAGAAAAGATTCCCCATGTTATTTCTGGATATGAAAAATCCTAAAATTCATTTTTTTGGGTTTTTAGCCTTAATCCTTTTGGGGTCATCCATCCCCGGTGATTCTATGCCACCTGTACTTGCTCTCACTTGGGATAAATTACTCCATGTAGTTGAATATTCTATTCTCGGTTGGTTGGGATATAGGGCTTATTATTCGGCATACCAAAAGCCCATAGTTTATATCATTATTTTTGGTATTATGTTTGGGTGTATCGATGAATCATGGCAGTCTATGATTCCTGGCAGATTTCCTAGTCATTATGATGTTTTCGCCGATGGAATTGGTGTAATTTGTGGCGCCATGACAGGCTCATTCCTGTATAAAAAATCCAAATGATCCACAGTTTATATATTAAAGATTTTGCCATTATTGATGAGATGGAACTTAATCTGAAACCGGGCTTAACTGTTATCACCGGAGAAACTGGTTCTGGAAAATCAATTTTATTGGATGCCTTAAGTGTCTCGCTAGGTCGAAAAGCCGATAAGATCATGGTTAGAAATGGCTCAAATCGTTCAGTGATCGAAACTAAACTAGAAAATAGCACATTCCGTCGATTAATTTTCAGTCACGGTAGAACCAAAGCTTTTTGTAACGACGAACCTATCACCATAGGTGACCTCGGAAAAGTCAATGAAACGGTTGTTGATTTTCACGGACAACATGATCAACAACTCATTTTAAATGTAAATCGTCATATTGATTATTTGGATAGGTATTGTGGACATGATGCTGATCTTGAAAAAATAAGTCAACTTTATTCCGATTTATCAGAGTTAAAAATAAAATTAAAAAATGCTCTTCAATCTTCAGATGAACGAAAGGATAGGTTAGAACTATTAAATTTCCAAGCGAATGAAATTGATGCTGCGAATCCAAAGGTGGGCGAAGATATTATTCTGGAAAATGAATATAAAAGAATGTCCCACATTGAAGAAATTCTTAAAATACTCCGATCATTGCAGGCTCAGATCAATTCTGATGATCAATCTATCGTCGATATTTTAAGCCATAATCATCGATTGGTTGAATCAATGGTTCAATATGATGAGAACCTGAAAGTTATTTCTGATTTGTTACAATCATCCGTGATCCAATTACAAGAAGCAGGTACAGAAATTTCTGGGCAACTCTCTCTCTCTGAATTTGATCCAGATGAAATTGCAGAAGTAGAGGAACGGCTCCAAGTTATAGAAAGCTTAAAACGTAAATATGGGGGATCCATTGAATCAGTTTTGGAAAAACGGATCTATATTCAAAAAGAATTCAAATCTCTGACAAGTCCAGAGCAATCCGAAGATGAGTTACACAAAAAGATAAATAAGAAAGAAAAAGATTTTTCTCAATTGGCGATCCGTCTTCACAAATCTCGGGTACAAAAATCAAAAAAACTTTCGAATAAGATTGAAAATGCTATGGCTGGACTTAACATGCTCGGTTCAGACTTTGAAATTAAAATTTCTCAACAAATATCAGAAAATGGATTCGTATCTATGGATAATAATGTATTAGATGCGAACGCTAAAGGGATAGATACGATTGAATTTTTTCTTTCTGCAAATCCGGGAGAACCAGTAAAGCCTTTGGCAACTATTGCATCGGGTGGAGAAATATCAAGAATCATGCTTGCAATAAAAACGGTTTTTCAGGATTTGGACCCGGTTCAAACATTGGTCTTTGATGAGATTGATTCGGGCATTTCTGGAAAAGCAGCAGAAAAAGTGGCAGAACAATTGGTAAAACTTTCCAAATCAAAGCAGGTTTTCTGTATTACTCATTTATCGCAGATCGCAAGAAGCGCGGATCATCATTTGCATATTGTCAAATCAGTGAAAAATGGACAAACATTTGTAGAAGCGAATTATTTAAATGAATTAGAAAGTCCTAAACTAATCCTTGAATTATTTACAGGTATGGAAATAGAGGGAGTGTAATGGATAAAATATTTATTGAGGGGCAACAGACATTATCTGGTTCAGTCCAGATCAGTGGTGCTAAAAATGCTGTATTGCCTATTATGACTGCTGCCTTAATGGCTGAAGGAAGATCGGTTGTCACACGTGTCCCGGATCTACGAGATACACGAACCATGATTCGGTTAATGGAAATCGTAGGGGCAACCTGTTCATTTGAAAACGGCAAATTATCAATTGATGGTAGCACTGTAAACAATCCGGAAGCGCCTTACGATCTAGTGAAAACCATGCGGGCGTCCTTTTATGTACTAGGGCCACTTCTCGCCAGATTTGGTGTGGTAAAAGTTTCTTTGCCCGGCGGATGTGCATGGGGCCCGAGACCGGTTGATTTTCATCTTAAAGGGTTAGAAAAGCTCGGTGCTAAAATCACCTTGGAAAGTGGATATATTATTGCTGAAGCAAAACGTCTCCAAGGAACCAAAATCAATTTTGAATTTCCATCCGTGGGCGCAACAGGCAATATAGCTATGGCTGCTGCGACAGCAGAAGGTACTACGATCATTGAGAATGCTGCACGTGAGCCTGAAATTGTTCAACTCTGTGAATATTTAAATACCATGGGCGCTTGTATAAGGGGCATTGGCACCACGAGACTCACCATTGATGGCGTTGAAACATTACATTCTGCAGATATTGACGTGATACCAGACAGAATCGAGGCTGGCACCTTTTTAGCGGCAGGTGCGTTATTGGGGGAGATTACTTTAAATGGTGTAATCCCGGAACATTTGGATTCTGTTATTTTAAACTTTAAAGAGGTCGGTTGTAATGTTTCTACCACCAGCAATTCGGTTACAATTGCACAAGCCGACAAAATTCAACCCGTGGATATGACCACAGCTGTTTATCCTGGATTTCCTACCGACCTCCAAGCCCAATGGGTAGCGCTCATGACATTGGCTAAGGGCTCATCCATGATTACAGACACTGTTTACCATGATCGTTTCAGCCATGTACCTGAACTCAATCGTTTTGGTGCCAACATTAAAGTAGAAAATAATACAGCCTTTGTCCGCGGTGTGGATGCATTGGTTGGTGCACCTGTCATGTCCACTGATATTCGAGCCAGTGCATCGTTAATTGTTGCTGGGTTAGCAGCTAAAGGAAGAACTGAGATAAGCCGCGTCTATCACATTGATCGTGGATATGAACAGATTGAAGAGAAATTTCGGTCTCTAGGTGCCAATATTTGGCGGAAAAATCCATCAGTATAAATTGCTTTTATTTATTGATAAATGAAGTAATTTTTTATCATATTATTTAAGAGTAACAAGGTATGGAAGTAATAATAATTGGTGGTGGCGAAGTAGGATTTCACGTCGCCAAAGCATTAAGCGAAGAAAATTACGATATAACAGTTATTGACATTGACCCGTTCAAATGTCGACGTGCTTCGGAAAACTTGGACGTTATTGTTGTTGAGGGGAATGGCGCTAGCCCAAAAATACTAACTGAAGCTCATGTAGGTGAAGCAGACTACGTATTATGTCTTACCCGTGTTGATGAAGTAAATCTGATTGCATCCCAACAGGCTCATAAACTGGGTGCAAACAAAATTATTGCCCGGCTCAGGAATCAACAATATACTGCCTATGATTCAATTATACGTCCTGAAAAATTCGGTGTGGATGTAGTAATCCATCCAGAAAAAGCTGCCTGTGAAGAGATTATGCGCTTGGTTAAGCATCCCTATGCAGTCCAGGTAATGGATTTTGAAGCAGGCCGTCTCACCATGCTGGGTCTCAATATTAATGGTGATTGTGAAAATATAATTGGGGAACCGTTGGGGAGGTTATGCCTTGAAAATAGTCATTTTAGATTTGGAGTAATTGCAGTACTTAGAGGGCAGGAAACAATCGTTCCTTGGGCAGAGTTTTCTTTTAAAAAAGGTGATATCGGTTATTTCATTATTAAGACAGAAGATATTGAAAATTTGTTGGGATTACTAAGTAAGGAAGTGACCGAAACACACCGGGTTATGATTGTTGGTGGTTCCAAGATCGGACGATCATTGGCAAAAGAATTACCTGATGATTCAATTAATGTTCGCTTGGTTGAAAATAATAGACCCAAGGCTGGACAGATATCTCATAGTATAGATGAATCCATGATCATTTATGGCGATGGAACTGATATTGAATTTTTAAAATCAGAAAATATTCAAGATGTGGATAGTTTCATTTCAGTCACAGAAAATGAGAAAACTAATTTAATCGCCGGGCTTCTTGCTAAACATTTAGGAGCAAAGCAGAGCATTATCCATATTTCGACCACGGAATATATTCCCACAATTCAAGAAATTGGAGCAGGGGCTGTCATCAGTAAAAATTTGTCCACTGTTAATTCTATTTTAAAAGAACTCCATACAGATGTAACCGAAATTCCCGTTGTTACCTTTGATGAAATAGAAGTGGATGTGATTGAATTTCAACCCGCTACAGGAAGCCTTGTTACCCAGCGACCATTAAAAGAATTAAAATTCCCTGAAGATAGTATTGTTGGGATGATTAACCATCACGGCAAAATTCGAATAGCTCATGGTTCATCAATCCTTACAGATGATGACACAGCATTAGTTTTCGCAAAACCAAAAGCTATTAGTAAGCTGAAGAAATTGTTCGGCTCATGAAATTAAAACCACTCCTGAATATTCTCGGGGCGCTTCTCTCAATTTTAGGCATAACAATGGTTGTGCCTATTTTTATATCTCTTGGATACGGTGAATCGGATCTGAATGGATTATTATATTCGGCTGTGATTTGTATTGGAATTGGCTCACCAATTTGGCTAATGACAAGACATCAAAGACCCTTAACCAATCGAGATGGTTTTGCGATTGTTACTTTTTCATGGATCATCACAGCTGTAGCAGGTGCTTTGCCATTTTACTTCTCCGGTGCAATTCCCAATGTTACAGATGCATTTTTTGAATCAATGTCCGGCGTAACCACGACGGGCGCATCTATTATAGGAAATACGATGACATTGCCTAATTTACCCAATGGCGTTGAAAGCCTTCCCCATGGTATTTTATTCTGGCGGTCATTTATCCAGTGGATTGGTGGTATGGGAATTGTGGTATTTTATATTGCAATTCTTCCATTACTTGGTGTGGGGGGAGTCCAGTTATTTAAGGCAGAAGTGCCGGGTCCGGTGGCAGATAAGATTACACCTCGTGTACGGGAGACAGCTAAGTTTCTCTGGATTGTGTATGTTGGAATTACGATGCTAGAAGCTGTTGCATTAATGCTAGCTGGTATGGATGTATTTGATTCAGTTTGTCATTCACTTACCACCATGCCAACTGGAGGATTCTCGACAAAAAGTGCGAGTATAGGGCATTATGATAGCTCCTTGATCCATTATATTATTATCTTTTTCATGTTTTTAGCCGGAATCAACTTTTCACTTCATTTTAGGGCCATCAATGGCGATATGAAATCTTATATAAATGATCGGGAATTTTTAGTTTACCTAGGTGGTGGAATTATTGTGACTTTTATTATTTTTCTGGCAGTCGCATTACAAAATGATCAATTTTCTCATTTGAATTTTCGAGAATCACTTTTTACAACTATTTCCATTTTTACGACAACAGGATTTGGTTCCGCTGATTATGAATTATGGCCAGTGATTGTTCAGACAATACTACTTACATTAATGTTTGTGGGTGGAATGGGCGGTTCAACAGGCGGAGGGATGAAAGTTATTCGGTGTATGCTATTGGTAAAGTATGCAGGATTAGAAACACGTCGGATGCTGCATGCTCGAGCACTGATCCCTGTTCGAATAGGGAAACAGCTAATCAAAGAAGATGTGGTTAGAAATACATTGGGCTTTTTCCTGTTCTTTATGTCCGCATTTATGGTGTCTACGATTGTATTATCTTCAATGGGATTAGATCTCGAATCAGCTATTGGTGCCGCAGCATCTGCTATGGGGAATATCGGTCCAGGGTTAGGTTCTTTTGGTCCGACTGATAATTATGCCTTACTATCTGATCCAGGGAAATGGGTACTCATATTTTGCATGCTATTAGGACGTTTAGAAATTTTCACCGTAATGGTGCTATTTAGTCGAACTTTTTGGAAATAAGGGAATTAATGTTTATTAAAAGAGAAATAATAGACCAGGTTGGGGTTCTAACTATTGATCGTCAAGATGTCCTAAATGCTATGAATCCTCAGGTACTTCGTGAATTGGATCAAGCAGTGAAGGGCTATATTGCAGATGAGAATGTTGGTGTTTTAGTTTTGACTGGAGCAGGAGAAAAAGCTTTCATTGCAGGTGCAGATATTAAGCTTATGCAGCAATTAAATACCCAAGGAGCCTTGGATTTTGGCAAGTTGGGTCAGGAAGTAACCATGACAATCGAAGATTCTCCAAAACCGGTTATTGCTGCTGTGAATGGTTTTGCTCTTGGAGGAGGGTGTGAGATTAGCCTTGCATGCCATATTCGATTTGCTAGTGAAAATGCTATGTTTGCCCAACCGGAAGTGAAATTAGGGCTTATACCTGGATGGGGAGGTACACAAAGGTTGCCAAGGATTGTGGGAAAAGGCAATGCCATAGAACTCATCATCGGTGGACACTTGATCGATGCCAACGAAGCTCATCGAATCGGATTAGCCAATAAAGTTTTCCCTTCAAATGACTTAATGAAGGAAGCGATAAAATTTGCAAAACTTGTTTTAGGTAATGGTCCCAATTGTGTGGCTGAATCATTACATTGTATCAATGAATCTGCAGGACATTCACTCATTGAAGGATTGAATTTGGAAGTTGAAGCATTTAGTGATCTATTTGGGACGAATGAAACGACTGAAGGGCTCACCGCATTTGTAGAGAAAAGAAAAGCTAATTTTCGATCTTAATGCAGAGATACGCGGTTCTGGCCATAGGGTCATTTAATTATATTGAGAGCAAAACTGGGAATATGCTCATCCGCTATCGCCCGGATGAAGTTGTTTGTGTCATCGATCCCGAAAAAGCAGGCCAAACTGCAGAAAATATCCTTGGCTGGGGTGGTGATATTCCCTGTGTGTCCACCTTTGTTGAGTCAAAAAAATATTCACCTACTCATGTCGTTATTGGCAGTGCGCCCCAAGGCGGTGTATTAAATGATGATTACCGTAGAGAAATAATAGCAGCTATTCAATCAGGGTGTCACATTATTGCTGGAATGCATGTGTTTTTAAACGATGATCCTGAAATTTTTAAATTAGCCAGTGATATGGGTTTAACACTAACCGATTTGCGCCGTCCACCCGCACCACCACATTTCCCGAAAGGATCCTGGAAAAACAGAAAATTCCCTGTTTTACTCATTGTGGGTTCTGATTGTGATACGGGGAAAATGACTACTGCATGGGAGCTCTATCAAACACTTAAAAAACGAGATCGAAAAATTGAATTTGTTGGAACAGGTCAAACAGGAATTTTATTATCAGGAAATGGTGTACCTATCGATGCAGTTATTTCGGATTTTATGGCAGGCGAGATGGAATATTGTTTAGATCAACTTTCAAATGATACAGAATTGGCTATAGTGGAAGGACAAGGCGCAATAAACAATATGCTCTATTCTGGTGTAACGTTGGGATTACTTCATGGCTGTATGCCCGATTTTATGATTTTTACCCATGAGCCAGGGCGAGAATTAGATGTGTCCGATCACCCATTTCCAGATTTAACATATTTAATGGATATTCACATTGATCTCATGAAGCCATTTAAAGAATCTAAATTTTTGGGGATGAATTATCTTACTTTAAAATTACATGATGACTTGGCCATGGAAACCTGCAATTCTGCCCAAAATCGTTATGGAATGCCTGTTACAGATCTAATTCGATTTGGTGGACGGGATATGGTTGAAACCATTGTAACAGTAATAGACGAATGGAACTGACTTTTACTACATATCGGATTAAGTTGAATCACACCTTTGGTATTTCTCGTAGTGCATATGATTGGTACGATATTATCTATATTTATATTAAGGATGGGGAAATTATTGGAAGAGGGGAAGCTGCACCATCTTTACGATATAACGAATCAACAAAGCGAATTCTTTCCATATTAAAGCAAAAGATCAAACTACCTGTAGATTGTTCAAATCGAGATGAAATTTGGAATTTTATATTACCCCAATTAAAAGAAGTCAAAGCATTAGAAGCTGCTTTCAGCATGGCACTTTGGGATTGGTGGGGACAGAAGAATGAAAAACCAGTATTTGAATTATTCAATATGAAAACGGATGAAATGCCCCTTACCAGTTTTACAATCGCGATTGGAGAATTGGATGAGATAGGACAAAAAATTGATGAAGCTGATCCGTACCATATTTTAAAGGTAAAGCTGGGAACACCTAAAATGGATAAGGAGATTATGACGGAGATACGGCGGCACACCGATAAAGTTATCCGAATTGATGCCAATGAAGGTTGGGAGCCGGAGACTGCTTTAGATTTTACAAAATGGCTAGCAGACCAGAATGTAGAATTCGTGGAACAACCATTTCCAGCGGACCAATTGGATCATACCGCTATTTTAAAGGATAAATCACCTCTTGATATCTATGCGGACGAAAACAGCCTGGATTCGGCTGATATTCCACGAATTAGCACTGCTTTTGATGGTATCAATATCAAACTTATGAAATGTGGGTCCTTAGAAGAGGGAAAGCGGATGATCAACTTGGCACGGTTTTATGATTTAAAGATCATGTTGGGATGTATGATAGAATCATCAGTAGGTATAACCGCCGCCGCCCATTTGGCTGGAGAAGTAGATAAGGTTGATTTGGATGGGAATTTGTTGATTAATAATGATCCATACATCGGTGTAAAAGTGACAGATGGAAAGTTGATTTTACCAAATAGTAGTGGGTTAGGAATCAATTTAAATTCTGGTGTGGAAACTTTATTATAAATAATCTTTTGTAATCCATGCGAAATCTGTATTGAAATAAATTATGAAAATACTTGGAATAGAACATCTTGGCATTGCAGTAAAAGACTTGGCAAATGATGCACCATTTTGGAAGCATATTTTGAATATCGATCAAAAATCAACTGAAGTGATTGATGCCCAAGGTATTACTACGGATATTTATGATACTGGAAAAGGTAAAATTGAACTTCTGGAGTCAACAAACTCTGATTCTATCATTTCAAAATTCATAGAAAAATACGGGCCTGGAATTCATCATGTATGTTTTGAAGTAAAAAATATAAAATCAGCAATAAAAGAGCTTAAAGAAAATGACATACATGTTTTGACAGACAGTTATTCCATGGGTGCCGAAGGTTTAAAAGTAGTGTTTATTCACCCTAGATCAACAGGTGGTGTATTGGTAGAATTGGCTGAAAAACCCAGTTAGCTAAAATTTTTCAGCCAATTCTGTATAAATCTATCTAGGGGTTATTCTTCGTTTCTTGGAAAGAAAAAATATTTTTTCTTTTTTTTGTTTTTCTGCTTCCCAGTCGCTTCATTAAGGTCTCTGTCTTTTTTTATCTTTCCATCAGCATAGCTAGTCCTACGAATTTCTCTTCCTTTAACATCGTAAAAAATCCAATCACCATTTCGTTTAGAAGCTTTCGTTAAACCACGTTCTTTTACATTTCCATTGGAATAATATTTTAGAATAAGTTCATGTCCTGGAGGCGTCACGAAGTTAATGACATCTTTGGATTTGTTAACAAGAGTAGTGTCGTATTTCAAGTAAGTTTGTTTTACAAGATTTCTTATGGTATCTTGGACAAGAGTTGTATCAAAGGTTAGAACTTTTAATGTATCAAAGATTATGGAGTTGTATTTCATATCTGGCCCAATATAATTCGAACCAGTTGATTGTTTGGTGATAGCTTGAACTAGTGCAGTTGAGTAAATCTCTTGAAGTTTTAAATATTCCTTTTCAGCACGTTTCCAATCACCACCAGCCGCATTTAAAGCTTGGTTGATCCATCCTTGTGCGGAATTATCACCCGAGTCTCTAGCACGGAGTGCATCTCCAAGTGTCTTATATTTAGGAAAAGCTGACATTTTTTGGTCAACCATGCTTGGACTGAAATTTGTGGGAAAATTACTGGAATATGTATGAATAGACACAGTGTCATTATTTGTAATGACTAGTGTATCGTAAACGACAGTGGAATCAAAGGCATATAACCATAGCGAATCTCGAATTACCGTTGTGTCATAAGCAAAGACCCAACTGGTATCGTAAAAAATAGTGGTATCAAATGCAAACGCCCAAAGGGTATCCCTGACAACTGTTGTGTCATAGGTGTAAAAATAGCTTGTATCTAACACAACCATAGTGTCATAGTTTGTATGAGCAATGGTGGTTGTATCATAGTGATTGAAATGAAGGCTATCAATAATGATGATTGTATCATATACGGTTGTTGTTGCATTGGTATAGATATATGTTGTATCTAGGGCTGTTGTTGTATCATATATGGTGGTATAAACAAAAATAGTATCAGAAGGACGCTTTTTGGATTGCTCTTCAAGGAGGAGATCTATTTGTGATGAAAGATTTTCTAATCGAGCATTATATTGAGACCCCAGCTGTTCTAACTGAACCTGAGCTCGTTCTAACTGAACCTGAGCCTGAGTTTTCTCATTATAGATTTCCTTTGGTTTTTTTTCGCCTTTCTTAAATATCGGGCTTGGAGCCTTAATAACAGCGCCGGTTTGGGTACGGTATACTCTCCGTTCTTTAGAGCTATTATTACTTTGTGCCGTGAGTATAACACAAATAGATAGCATAACGACAAATAGGTTTTTATACATAGTTTTTGGCAGAATATTGTTAATTATTGTTAATTATTGTTAATTATTGGTTGGATTACCATATATCAATGAAAATCTAAACAATGAAGAATAACCATCCTATCTAATATAAACCAAATAAAATATTTCATTGATTAGAACTGTTGAAAAATGGGTTTTAATTGAAATACCCAGAAGATTTATAATAATATCAATTTATTATAAGCAAAGTTATTGAATTTGGATGCTAGAAATTATATATAAAAACTGAGAAAATTTTATTTAACTATATTGTGTAATTTCATATGGTCATGAATGAAATAGTGCAGGAGAAACTGAAGCGAATTCCAACCTATCCCGGGGTGTACCAGTTTTTTAATTCTGATAAAAATATTATTTATATTGGCAAGGCCAAAAATCTTCGAAATCGTATAAGGTCTTATTTCCAAAGTAAGAAACACCAACGCGCAAAAACAATCTCGTTAGTGAGAATTATTGCTGATCTTGAATGGATTGTGGTTAGGAATGAAGTTGAAGCATTAATGACAGAAGCAAATCTTATAAAAACGCATCGCCCCAAATATAATATTGATTTAAAAGATGATAAAACGTATCCCTTTATTCGCATTACAAACGAGCCTTATCCACAGGTGTTATTAACGAGAAAAATAGTTAAAGATGGATCCAAATATTATGGTCCCTTTACTGATGTGGGGCGCCTACGGATGACACTCAAGGCTCTCCATAAAGTTTTCCCAATACGAAGTTGCAGTTTTTACCTGGATGAACAAGTGGTTAAAGAGAAAAAGGTATCTATTTGCTTAGACTATCATATAAAAAAATGTGAAGGTCCTTGCGAAGGGCTTGTTTCTCAAGATGATTACCAGGGAATGGTAGATCGTATTGAAGAATTCATGAAAGGGAAAACCAAAAAGACCGAATCCCATATAGTTGAACTTATGAATCAAGCTTCCATAAATCAACAATATGAAGAGGCAGCCATGTACAGGGACCAATTAGATGCTATTCGTTCCTTCAAAGAAAGACAAAGCCACGTTGCAACTGATTTTGAAGAAAGGGATGTGATCGCATTGGCACGAGAAGATAATTTGGGCATTGCTGTAATTATTCGAATTCGTAATGGACGAATTTTTAGTCGAGAAAAACTTTCTCTCCAGGGGTTAGATGAAAATGACGATGCTACACTTAAGACAGTTATTTCACGTTTTTATATGGATAGTGATTTTATTCCGAAAGAAATTTCACTTCAATTGAATCCTGAAAATGAAAAAGATTTGATTCGTTGGTTGAAAGAAAAACGTAAAGGTGCAATTCATTTTTTATATCCGAAAAAAGGGGAGAAGGCAAAGGAACTACGAATCACTCAACAAAATGCACTATTGCTCTTGGGTGAATGGATCATAAAACGAAAAAAGATGAAAGAACAAATTCCAAAAATGCTTTCGCAACTTCAGGAAGATTTGAATATGGATGTTCCACCCAAACGTATTGAAGCATTTGACATTTCCCATCTTGGTGGTACCAATACGGTGGCTTCTATGGTTTACTTTTTAGATGCAAAACCGAGAAAAACTGGATACAGAAAATTCAATGTGAAAACAGTATCAGGAATCGATGATTTTGCTGCTATGCGAGAAGTGGTATATCGTCGGTATAAGCGGTTAAAAGAAGAAGAAAAATCATACCCGGATCTTATTTTAATAGATGGGGGAAAAGGGCAACTTAGTATGGCGGTATCGGCCTTAAGAGAATTAGGGTTAGATTACATTCCGGTGGTTGGATTGGCTAAAAGGCTGGAAGAAGTATTTGTTCCAGGAAATCCGGAAGCTCAATCCATACACAAACAAAGTCCAGGTTTAATTTTACTTCGCCGAATCCGGGATGAAGCTCATCGATTTGCCATCACCTTTCAGCGACAGAAACGAAATAAAGATATGGTATTATCTATTTTTTCAGAAATTCCTGGAATGGGTAAAAAAAGGCTTGAAAAATTACTCCTAACATTTGATAATTTGGAATCTATTGCCAAATTCACACCGGAAGTAATAAACGGAGAAACAGGAATTCCTTTGAAAGTATGTGAAGAAATACAAAAAGTTGCTTCAACATTTTTAAAATCCAAAAATAAACCATGAGCAAATTTTGTCAAATTCCCGTACTCATTATAAAAGAATCACCCTAAAGAGGACTTGATGAAAAGATATCTCGTTATAATTTTAATAACCACTGGATTGATTGCACAAAAATATGCTCCTGGAAATATTCTAATTCAGAGCAAAACCGGCGTTACGATGGATGAATTGAAAATCGGATTGGATATATCTCAATATCAAATTGTAAAACCTCTAATGAAACGTGCCAATATTTATTTAGTTAAAGTTATGGATCGATCTTTAACAACAGAAAGAGCGTTGAAGGAAATCTCTGAAAATCCATGGGTTCAAAATGCTCAGTTTGATCATTATATCACACAGCGCCAAACCTTTCCAGATGATCCCAGTTTTAATTCCCAATGGGGCATGCATAACACTGGACAATCCGGCGGATTAGAAGATGCAGATATTGATGCGCCGGAAGCATGGAGTCTGACAACAGGTGGGGTTAATGCAGTAGGGGATGATATCGTAGTTGCTATTGTTGATGGTGGTTGCATGTTATCTCACACTGATTTAGATGACAACCTTTGGGTGAATATTGATGAAATTCCTGGGAATAATATTGATGATGACAATGATGGCTATGTGGATGATGTGAATGGATGGAATGCTTTTAACTCCAACGGGAATGTTTCATCAGATGGTCATGGAACCCATGTGGCAGGGATTGTAGGTGCAGAAGGAAATAACGGTAGTATGGTAGCTGGTGTGAATTGGAATGTGAAATTAATGATCATCGAAGGATCCACTGGAACAACATCTATAGTCTTAGAAGCTTATGGATATGTTTTGGATCAACGGGTTTTATACAATGAAACAAATGGAGCAGAAGGCGCATTTGTTGTTTCAACAAACTCCAGTTTTGGAATTGATTTTGCTGATTGTACATCCGGGAGTTACCCTTTATGGGATGAAGCATATACCGCTATGGGAGAAGCAGGCATTCTGAGTGCTGCAGCAACAATTAATTCAAATCAAAATGTAGATAGCATTGGGGATGTGCCTACAGGATGTATAAGTGATTTTCTTATTACAGTTACTAATACAACTCGAAATGACCAGAAAGCATCTGCCGGATATGGTATAGAATCGATTGATTTGGGTGCACCGGGTAGCAGTATTTTATCAACGTATAGTAATGGGTCTACATCCAATCTCTCAGGAACGAGTATGGCCACACCACATGTAGCTGGTGCCATCGGTTTTTTTCATGCAGTCATGACAGCCAGTTTTAGTGAATTTCACAAAGAAAATCCAGGCGAAGGTACACTTGTTTTAAAAAATATGATTCTGGATGGAACCGATGAAATTAACGCTTTAGAAAATATTACTGTATCCGGAGGTCGACTTAACCTATACAATACAGCTATAATGGTTTCTGAATTTATGGCATCCGATTCTTTAGATCCGAATCCTGTTACTAATTTCAATGGAGATGGATCTGATGGAATAACGGTACATTTAAATTGGGAAAATCCAGTAACACTCTTTGGAGGAGATTCAATTCCCAACTTTGAGAATGATTTATACAGGGATGGGAATTTATTTGAATCATTTTCCTTTATTGATTCCTCATACGACGACAGTCTGGTTTTACTTGGGGATTTATACGAATACACTATGATCACTCGATTGGTGGACAATGATTCACTCAGTGTACCCGTTTCAATATTGGTGGAATTAGAAGGCGGGGAATGCCCAATAGGTGATCCTAATATGGATGGAGTAATCAATGTAATGGATATTATTAAAACAATGCAGTTTATATTAGAATGGGATGAACCTACACCAGATGAATATTGTGCGGCGAATGTAGACTTTGATATTGAATTAACTCTTAGTGATTTACTGCTCTTATCTGACATAATCATGGGTAATTAGTGTTATTTAATCTTGTCTCTTCTTCAGATCAGCCTAATAATTAGAATCATTATTAGTGTCATGTTATAATGGTAGATTTTTTGGATTAGTATTAATGTACATGGTTTTATGATATAATTTTACTCACTAACCATTTTCACTTGATTCAGCCAATCATTCATACCCCATTTAATAGTTCTATCTCACAAATTACTATAATCCATCCTAATCTTAAATCTAAAATATATATCTTAATCTTTATAAAGTCTGCCATTGACCCTCGTCAGAAATAGTCCGTAATTTAGACATTATGGCAGAGTTCAGAATTAATTCAGATTTTACGCCACAGGGGGATCAACCTCAAGCCATTGATGTATTGGTGAAGGGCGTAAACCATGGTGATGAATACCAGACCTTATTAGGTGTGACCGGTTCCGGGAAAACATTTACTATGGCAAATGTGATACAGGCGGTGCAAAAGCCCACCTTGATTATGAGCCATAACAAAACTTTGGCGGCACAATTATATGGTGAATTCAAACAACTCTTTCCAAATAATGCGGTAGAATTTTTTATTTCTTATTACGATTACTTCCAACCTGAAGCTTATTTACCGGTCACAGATACATTTATCGAAAAAGATATGTCCGTGAATGAAGAAATTGACAAATTGCGTCTCAAAACTACCAGTTCACTGATGGCTAGAGAAGATGTGATTGTGATTAGTTCTGTATCCTGCATTTACGGGATTGGGTCACCAGAAGAATATAATAAAGGTTGTGTCACAGCGAGCACCGGTGAACAGTTAGATCGACGCAAATTCCTATCACTTTTAATTAATATTCATTATTCCAGAAATGATAAAGTTTTAGAACGGGGAAATGTTCGTGTTCGAGGTGATGTAATTGAAGTTTTTCCTGCCTATGAAGATGCATGCATCCGGATTGAGATGTTTGGAACGGATGTGGATTCTATCACAAAATTTGACCCATTGACAGGAGAAATCAAGGAAACTATTCATACAGCGGTCATTTTTCCGGCAAAACATTTTGTCACCGATAAAGAAACCACATTGCGGGTGATTGGTGAGATTCGCCAGGAATTGACGGACAGGCTAGACTTTCTTCGAAGTCACAATAAACTATTGGAAGCTCAACGATTGGAGCAGCGAACCAATTTTGATATTGAAATGATGGTTGAACTTGGTTATTGTTCGGGAATCGAAAATTATTCCAGATTCTTTGCAGATCGAGAACCGGGAGACACCCCTTATACCTTACAGGACTTTTTCCCTGATAATTCGCTCACAATTTTGGATGAATCCCATGTGACACTCCCTCAAATCCAGGGAATGTATAATGGAGATAGGGCACGAAAAGAAACATTGGTAGAACATGGATTTCGTCTTCCTAGTGCAATGGATAATCGTCCTCTGAAATATGATGAATTTTTTAAAGCACAAAAACAAATTATATTTACCTCGGCAACACCTTCCCATAGAGAACTGGAACTGACCAAGGGTGTTGTGGTAGAACAAATTATTCGGCCCACAGGGTTGCTGGATCCTGAAGTGGATATTCGGGAAACACGTGGTCAAATTGATGACCTCGTGGGAGAAATTCGTTATCGAGCTAAACGGAGAGAACGCGTGCTCGTGACAACTCTCACAAAACGAATGGCGGAAGATCTAACAGAATATTTAACAGGACTTAATATCCAGGTTCGCTATCTTCATTCTGATATTGCTACGTTGGAACGGGTTCAAATCTTGCGAGAACTAAGGATGGGTGAGTTTGATGTACTGGTTGGGATCAATCTGCTACGGGAAGGATTGGACTTGCCAGAAGTAAGTTTGGTGGCGGTATTGGATGCGGATAAAGAAGGATTCCTGAGGTCAAAAACTTCATTACTCCAGGTTGCGGGGCGGGCGGCACGGAATATAGAAGGACTCGTTATTCTCTATGGAGATAAAATCACGGAAGCCATGCAACATCTTGTGGATACCACCAAGCAGCGAAGAAAGTTTCAGTCAGAATTCAATAAAAAATACGGAATCACACCAAAAACAATTTATAAATCTGTTGATGAGATCCTGATTTCCACTGCTGTTGCAGATTCTATACGGCATGTGGATGAAGTTTATGTCCCGAGATATGACAAAGATCATTTACCGGAAACAGAAAAACAGATGATTTTAATAGAGTTACGAAAAGCCATGCTTGAATCAGCAGAAAATCTAGAATTTGAAAAAGCGGCAAAGATTAGGGATGAAATTGATGAATTTGAAAAAGATTTAGGAATAACTGTATCATGAAAATATTAGTCACAGGTGGTGCCGGATACATTGGCTCTCATGTTGTTTATGAATTAATTGATCAGGGACATGATGTTACCATCTTAGATGATATGTCTCTTGGATTGGAAGAAAATATTGATCCAAGATCGATATTTGTGCAAGGGAGCACGCACTCAGATTCTGATTTGGATTCAGTGTTGTCTGTTGGATTTGATGGCATTATCCACTTAGCTGCTTGGAAAGCGGCAGGAGAGTCCATGACAGATCCTGCTAAATATGCCCATAATAATTTAATCGGTACAATCAATCTTTTGAATGCTTGTGACAGACATGGAATAAAAAGATTTGTATTTTCATCCACATCATCCGTTTATGGTAATCCTGAGTATATTCCCATTGATGAAAACCATCCTACCGATCCGATTAGTTATTATGGTGAGACCAAATTGCAAGTTGAAAAAAACCTGAAATGGTTCAGTGAGTTAAAAGGGATCAGATTCGGAGTTTTACGTTATTTCAATGCTGCTGGGTATGATATTAAAGGACGCATCAAAGGTAGAGAAAGAAATGCCCTAAATTTAATTCCCATTGCTATGGAAGTAGCAGCAGGGATACGAGAAAAAATGCAGGTTTTTGGAGATAATTATGACACCCATGATGGAACAGGAGTTCGTGATTATATTCATGTATCCGATTTAGCCATAGCCCATAGGAAAGCACTGAATTATATTTCAGAAAATGATAAGGACCTATTAGTGAATTTGGCAACCGGGGATGGACATTCTGTTCTGGACGTAATCAACAAGGCAAAAGAAGTATCCCGAAAAGACATTCCATTTGATATTGTTGGAAGACGGGCAGGTGATCCCGCTACAGTTGTTGCGGTATCAAATAGGGCGAATAAAGTACTGGATTGGTCCACGAAATATTCTGATTTGGATACGCTGATTCGTACGTCTTGGGATGTTTATAAATGATCAAAATAGGAATAATGTCATGATTGACATAGACAGACTTCAAAAACAATCCGGAATTATAGGCACTTCGGACGGCATTCGCCAGGTTTTGGAAATGATCGCTCAAGTGGCGCCAGTGGATATTTCTACCCTCATTACGGGTGAATCTGGTGTGGGGAAAGAAGTAGTAGCAAAAGCCATTCATAAAAGTAGCAAGCGAAATAATGAGCCCATAATAATAGTGAATTGCGGTGCCATTCCAGAAGGTATTATTGAATCCGAATTATTTGGACATAAAAAAGGTTCATTCACCGGTGCAGGCGAAGACCGGAAAGGATATTTTGAAGAAGCGCATAAAGGAACCATTTTTCTCGATGAGATTGGTGAAACTCCTCTTGAAACACAGGTTAAATTGCTTAGAGTCTTAGATACTGGCGAATTCATGCGAGTAGGAGAAGCCAAAACCAGATATACAGATGTACGGGTAATAGCAGCTACTAATAAAAATTTGGCTGAATTAGTAAAAAAAGGTGATTTCAGACAGGATCTTTATTACCGTCTTAAAACGGTAACAGTGGATGTGCCGGCACTTCGGAATCGGGTGGAAGATATTGGACCCTTGGTAGAACGATTCGCATTGGAGTTCACACGATCGAATGATATTTTGTATCGGGGATTCATGCCGGAAGGGATTCGTGTTTTAAAACAATATGAATGGCCGGGGAACGTCCGTGAATTAAAGCATTTTGTTGAAAGAATACTGGTCTTAAAAAGAGGAGAAAGAATAACATCTGAAATGGTACAAGATGAATTGATGGATGTTTTACCTATGGATCCGGTTCACAATTTAGCATTACCAGTTTTGGTGAATCAATCTACCGATAAAGCAGAAATTGATTTAATTCTTCGGCAATTGTTTATGTTGAAACAAGATACTGAAATGATCCAGAAAATGATGATAAGCGGACAAGTGTCTTCACCTGAATTAAATAACCCATTCCCGGTTGTGGAACAGAACGAGCATGGTATACCACTCCCAGAAAAATCAATGGAAATCACTGAAGATGGTCAACGCATGATTCGAGATGATGCCATCGGTGATATATCTATTAAGAATCTGGAGGAAGAAGCTATAACTCGTTCATTAAGATATTTTAATAATAACCGCCGGAAAACTGCAAAATCTCTTGGCATGAGTGAAAGGACATTATATAGGAAAATTGAAGAATTTGGCCTTGAGCCCAAGATCAAACGCAAGAAATAGAATGAAAAATATTTTTCTATTGTCATCTTTATTTTTTCTTCTTTCATGTGGCTTTTACTCAATGGCTGGTTCCATTCCACCCCATATTAAATCTATTGCCATTCCCCTTATGGAAAATGAAACAGCTGAATTTGGATTAGCAGAGGATATCACAGATGGGATTTTGGGTGAATTTGTTGAAGCTGGTATTTTGAGCATTACTGATGAAAACATAGCTCATTCCATTCTCCGAGGTACTGTAAAAAAAGTGAATGAAGGACCTTATACATACAGCAAACAGGAATCTGTTTCAGAATTTCGCTATAAAATAGATGTTAAGTTAGAATGGTATGATGTGTCACAGGATAAGAACTTGTTGGAGGGAACCTACTCTGGATTTGGTGCTTATGGACTGAGTGGCGATATCGGTTCTGATGGCATTGATAATGATAATGACGGTAAAATTGACAATGATGATGATGATGAATTTGGTGAACCGCGGGCTTTTGCAACAAAGGTTGCCGTTCGTAAAATTGCACAAGATATTTTAAACGATATTATGACGACTTGGTAAAGGAATACGATTAAAAAATGAAAACAGTTACAATAAATCAGCTTCATGAGCATGATGGTAAAGAAGTTCAATTGAAAGGCTGGGTGTACAACACCAGGAATATTGGGAAAATTTGGTTTCTCATTTTCAGAGATGGTACAGGTTTACTTCAGGGGGTGGTTGTTAAAGGCGAAGCCACCGATGATACATTCGAAATGGAACCAGATTTAAATCAAGAAGACTCGGTGGTCTTAACCGGTATTGTTCGGAAAGAACCACGGTCGGTTGGGGGATACGAATTAGGGATCAAAGAGATAGATGTAGTAAACCATGTGACGGAAGAATTTCCAATTTCTCCGAAAGAACATGGTACAGATTTTCTCATGTCAAATCGACATTTATGGTTACGCTCCAAAAGGCAAAATGCAATAATGCGTGTCCGTCATCAAATTGTCAAAGCAATTCGTGATTTCTTTGATAACAACGGATTTATATTAATTGATTCTCCTATTTTTACCGGGAATGCAGTAGAAGGTACTACGACGCTTTTTGAAGTGGATTATTTTGAGCGGTCGGCCTATCTCACCCAAAGTGGGCAACTCTATCAGGAAGCGGGTGCGGCTGCTTTTGGCAAGACCTATTGTTTTGGTCCAGCCTTTCGTGCAGAAAAATCGAAAACCCGTCGACATCTCACTGAATTTTGGATGGTGGAGCCAGAGATGGCTTATGTGGACCTGGATGAAAATATGACCTGGGCTGAAAACTTGGTTGGATCCATTTTTCAGCATGTCCTTGAAAATTGTCAATCGGAATTGAAAACATTGGAACGGGATATTTCCAAATTAGAAGCTGTGGTACCACCATTCCCACGAATTACTTACGATGAAGCTGTGAAAATTTTGAAGGACAAGGGTAGTAATTTTGAATATGGAAGTGACTTTGGTTCGCCGGATGAAACACTTCTATCCGAACAATTCGATAAACCAATTATGATACATCGATGGCCCGCCGGTATTAAGGCATTTTATATGAAACGAGATGAACATAATGATAAAGTTGCATTGGGAGTAGATATGATTGCTGCTGAAGGTTATGGCGAAATTATTGGCGGAGGTCAGAGAGAAGATGACATCGATATTCTCAAAAAAAGAATTTTACACCAGGATTTACCTATGGAACCGTTTAAATGGTACTTAGATCTCCGGAAATATGGTTCGGTTCCACATTCAGGATTTGGGCTAGGTTTAGAAAGAACTGTGGCTTGGATCTGTGGCACGAAACATATTCGTGAAACAATTCCATTTCCCAGAACCATGACCAGGTTAGAGCCTTAATGGAAATTAATGGTAGAATTTCTGTTTTTGGCGGACGCAATATCACACCTGAAGTGTATGAAAATTCTGTCGAAATTGGATGTCTTTTAGCACAGGAAGGGTTTCTTGTTTTTTGTGGAGGGGGAAAAGGTGTCATGGAAGCAATCTCAAAAGGTGTTTCTAAAGCAGGAGGTACGGTTATTGGAATTCTGAAGGGGAAAGAATTGGATGAAGGGAATGATTACTTGACAATACCAATCGCCACAGGCATGGATATCGCACGCAATGCAGTTCTTGCATATAATTGCGATGCTGCAATCGCAATCTCTGGTCAATACGGCACTATGAGTGAGATAGCTTATGCGTTCCAACTCGATAAACCCGTAATCGGATATAAAACATGGGATATTAATCCTGTTATCCAAGCTGAATCGCCGGAAGATGTAATTTCCAAACTCAAAAAAGAATTGAAGTATGTTTAGAATACATGTGATGGTTTCAGGAAAAGTTCAGAGAGTTTGGTTTCGGAAACAAACTCAAGCTAAAGCATTGGAATTAGGCTTAAATGGCTGGGTGAAAAATTTATTTACAAATGCTGTAGAGATAATTGCTGAAGGGAATATTGATAATCTTACAGCATTGACTGGATGGCTTCAGAATGGCCCACCGCTGGCAAAAGTAGATAAGCTAAGTATAGAATGGTTCCCTGCTGAAAATGAGTTTAATTCATTTGAAATTGTGAAATGAAGATTGCAATTTGCCAAATCAATCCCATCGTTGGCGACTTTGATTACAATCATAACCTTCTATTAAAGTATTATAAAAATAGTATTGGTCTTAATGCAGATATTATTGTATATCCAGAGTTAGTAATAAGCGGTTATCCGCCTCAGGATTTACTTTGGGAAGATGGGTTTGTTGACCAAAATTTATTGATTTTAAATGAGATTGCATCAGTATCATCCACTCCATTGATTTTTGGATTTGTTAGAAAAGAGAATGGTAGATTATTCAATTCTGCAGCAGTGTGCTTTGATGGGAAATTACAATCAACAACAGACAAAATTTTGCTCCCTACCTACGATGTTTTCGATGAAGAACGATATTTCACTAGCGGCGATGAACCTAAAGTGGTTCCCATTCCAGTTAAAGGGAAACAGGTTAATCTTGGTGTTCAAATTTGTGAAGACCTTTGGGATCACCATTATGATTGTAAGGTAAGTCAAATTCAAAAAGATCAGGGTGCAGATATTTTGATTAATATTTCTGCGTCACCATATCACGAAGGAAGATTATTGAAGAGGAAAGATCTAATACAGGAAAAAGTAAAGGACACAAAACTTCCATTCATTTATTGTAACATGGTGGGTGCACAAGACGAATTGATCTTTGATGGTGAATCATTAGCATTCTCTTCACGCGGAGATTGTCTGGGACAAGGTAAAGCATTTGAAGAAGAACTGGTTTTGATTGATCTTGAATCAGATCATGTTGTGGAATTGAAAGTGAAACCAAGAGAAGAAAAAATGTTCCGGGCGTTATGTCTCGGTGTGTCAGATTATTTTAAGAAGACTGGTCACACTGAAGCTGTTTTAGGACTCTCAGGCGGGATTGATAGTGCTCTGGTTGCTGCAATTGCTGCCGATGCTTTGGGTGCAGAAAATATTCATGGTATCTCGTTGCCATCCAAATATTCAAGTGATCATAGTTTATCCGATGCCCAGACATTAGCCGATAATTTGAGTATTGATTATAGGATCATTCCAATCCAGGAAGCTGTGGAAGGATTAGAAACAGTGCTCCATCCCCATTTTCTCGGAATGGAGCCCAACGTTGCGGAAGAAAATATCCAGGCAAGAGCACGGGGGAATCTTTTGATGGCACTCTCTAATAAATTCGGATGGATGGTTTTATCAACCGGAAATAAAACTGAATTAGCATTAGGTTATTGCACTTTATATGGTGATATGAGTGGAGGACTAGCAGTGATCTCCGACTTGAGTAAATCGGATGTATATGCACTGGCAAAATGGGTGAACTTTGAAAATCCGGGACGAATTCCAGAAGGAAGCATCTCCAAACCGCCATCAGCAGAATTGGCGCCGGACCAAGTTGATCCATTTGATTACAATGTGGTTAGCCCCTTGGTGGATGCCATTGTGGAAGATAGAAAGTCACCGGCGGAATTAATTAATGATGGATCAGATTCTGATTTAGTAAATTCTATTTATCGAAAAATTCAAATTAATGAATACAAACGTCGGCAGGCTGCACCAGGACTTCGAGTTTCTTCCAAGGCGTTTGGTGTGGGACGGCGAATACCAATTGTAAACCATTTCAAAGGCAAGAACAAATGATCCGATTATTATTCCTATTATTTCTCACCACAATCTGGGCACAGGAATCAATACCCGCTGATTTTTGGAATGATTATTCTCAGGAAGAAAAGATTGCTTTTATCAATGGAGCATATGGAGCTATTTCTAAATTAAAATCTCATCATCGGGCAGAAGTTCGAAAACAATTCTCTCATGAGAGAAATTGGGTAGAACCTTATTATATAGAACGATTTTATGAAATAATTGATGAATATCGCTCCGAAGAAGTGGGATATAATTTGAAGATTCTCGCCCTTCATATGGATGCATTTTATACAAATTCGGATAACTTGAATATTCCAATTATGGAAGCATTACGAGTTGTATCTCTCGTCCAGGATGGCGAACAAAAAACTGCAAATGTTCGGTTGTTACGCGCCCAGCATAAATATAATAAATAACTTCATATTCCTGTTTCAGGAATCAAATTGATATTGGGTGATATTATAGAGTAACAAAAAATTTAACTATTTTGTACTTGGGGAGTCAGTCTTAGTAACACCATTATTGGAGAAATCACATGAGACTATTCAGGATTCTATTATCATTCATTTTTCTTTTGTCCTTGGCCTACCCGAGCCACAAGCGTCATAAATCTCGTAAACATAAAAAACATAAAGTTCATCATGTTGTAAATCGCCACAAGGCCCGCGTTCATTTGGGTGTTAATTGGCATTGGGGTCACTGGAATCATTGGTGGCACGATTGCAGATATCACAATCGCGTGGTAGTTGTGAATCAAGAAACAGACGACAAAGATAAAAATGCAACTGTCCTGGAAATAATTGAGCAGATTGAAAAACTTGCAGAATTAAAAGAAAAAGGTCTCATAACAGATAAAGAATACCAAAAGAAAAAGAAGGAACTTTTGGATAGAATTTGAACAGAAATATAGACTACACCATTAAAATAGAAATTAAAAAATTATCCGATATGGAATTAACTGCGCTGAATGTGTATTCATGGCCTATTTGGTCCTGTGAAGTTTCAGAATTTCCCTGGACATACAGCGACAAGGAATTTTGTTATATTCTGGAGGGCAAAGTGATTGTTACTATTGATCATGAAGAAGTGACCATTGAACCTGGTGATTTTATTGTTTTTCCAAAAGGGCTCTCATGTCGCTGGCGCGTACTCAAACCAATTCGGAAGCATTATTCCTTTGAGTAGGTTTATTTTCTCTCTATAAACCCAGCCCTTTGCTCTGTAATTTACGCAGATGAAAACGGCTCATATTCGCAATTTTTGTATTATAGCTCACATCGATCACGGTAAATCCACGCTTGCAGATCGCCTGTTGGAAGAAACGAATACCTTGTCTAAAAAAGAGATGAAAGCCCAGGTATTGGATAGTATGGATTTGGAGCGGGAACGAGGAATAACTATCAAAAGTCACCCCATTCGCATGGAATATGAACACCATGATGGTGTCACTTATGTATTGAATTTAATTGATACACCGGGACACGTGGATTTTTCCTATGAAGTATCCCGTTCATTGGCTGCTTGTGAAGGTGCTTTGTTGCTTGTTGATGCAGCGCAAGGCGTAGAGGCACAAACCGTATCCAATACCTATCTCGCAATCGAAAATAATCTCACCTTGATCCCAATTATTAATAAGGTCGACCTCCAATCTGCAATGATAGATGATGTAAAAATGCAGATGGTGGAATTAATCGGTTGTGACGAGAATGATATCATCGAAGCCAGTTCAAAAAGTGGGATTGGTATCCAGGATATTTTCAATGTTATTATTAATCGAATCGATCCCCCAAAAGATAATTCAGAGCAAAAATCCCGTGCACTGATTTTTGATTCGATGTATGATAATTACAAAGGTGCCATTCCTTATGTCCGTGTATTTGATGGCGTATTAAAAAAAGGAATGACAGCTCAATTCTTTACGCATGATCGCGAATATGAGATCATAGAAACTGGTCATTTTGTTTTAGAAAAAGTGAAAACAAAAGAACTTCGAGCCGGTGATGTGGGCTATGTTGTAGCCAGTATTCGAGATATGGGGCACATCGAGCCGGGAGATACCATCACTGTAAAGGAAAATAAAGCAGAAGAACAATTACCCGGATATAAAAAGATTAAGCCCATGGTTTTTTCAGGACTTTACCCAGCCGAAGCAGATGATTATGAGCAATTGCGGCGGGCACTAGAGAAACTCCAACTCAATGATGCATCGCTCGAATTTACACCTGAGACCAGTCAGGCATTGGGATTTGGATTTCGCTGCGGCTTTTTGGGATTACTCCACATGGAGATCATCCAGGAACGTTTAGAGCGGGAATTCAATTTAGATCTTGTCACCACCACACCGAATGTAGTTTATCAAGTATTATTGCGAAGTGGAGAAAAAGTGCAAGTAGATACGCCAGCAAAAATGCCGCCAATTGGAGATATCGAGGCAATCCTAGAGCCCATAGTTTCTGCTGAAATCTTGACTCCAAAAAAATACATTGGTAGTATTATGACCTTGTGTCAGAAAAAACGAGGTATTTATAAAAATACGCAATATCTATCACCGGAAAAAGCCCAATTACATTATGACCTACCTCTAGGCGAGATCATTTTTGATTATTATGATAAACTGAAATCCATTTCCAGCGGGTATGCATCTTTTGATTATGAATTCAAGGAATTCGAAAAAGCTCAACTACAGAAATTGGATATCCTTATACACAGTGACTCAGTGGATGCATTGTCCACCATTTGCCATGCAGATGATGCATATCAACGTGGTGTGGCTTTATGCAGTAAGTTGAAAGAATTAATTCCAAGACAAATGTTCGAAGTAGCGATTCAGGCAGCATTGAATAATCGCATCATTGCACGAACAACTGTAAAAGCACTTAAGAAAAATGTTACTGCCAAATGTTATGGAGGTGATATCACACGGAAACGTAAGCTCTGGGAAAAGCAAAAGAAGGGCAAAAAGCGCATGAAAATGATCGGTAAGGTTGAGATACCCCAGGAAGCGCTTTTGGCTGTTTTACAGATAGATAACGACTAAATGAATGAATTCTTACTGGCTATCCACACGTTCTCCGCTTTATAGCTTTCTTTTTACGGTTCCATTATTCCTTATTTACGAAATTGGGATTTTTCTCACATCATCTGATGATATGTTTGTTCTGCGTAATGGCGCTGATGCATTGATGCGTCAGATCCTGGCAACATTTGGGATAACGGGGTTATATTGGGTAGGAGTAATATTTTTCATTGGATTTATCATTGCATTTATTCTTCAGCGTAAGTACTGGGAAGAGACTCAGATTCATAGCGATTATTTTTTACTGATGATGGTGGAGAGTGTTGGATGGTCGGTGCTAATCTATTTTTTAATGACCAATGTCTATTTACTCTTGATGAATCCAACTGGCTCTATGTTAGTCCAACAAGTAACTCTTGCAGTTGGAGCTGGAATCTACGAAGAGTTTTTATTTCGTGTTCTGTTGATAGCCGGCATATCGGTCATTTTGGGTTTTATATTCCAATGGTCGGATAAAACAAGAAATTGGGCAGCCATGGTTATTGCTGCAGGTATTTTTTCATCATTTCATTTTATTGGTGAATATGGTGATTTTTTCTCTTTTAATATTTTCATGGTCCGGTTTTTAGCAGGAATAGCACTGGGAACGCTATATTTTTTGCGTGGGTTTGGAATCACAGCATGGTCCCATGCAGTCTATGATCTTATTGTGCTTACAAGAATGACAACACAATAAGAAAACTCTCTTTAAATTTTACCATGAAATATTCTACATTTATTTTAGTTATCCTCGGGGTCGTTAACTTAAAAGGAGATTTGAGTCATGGCCGTATGTCCATAATCCCTGAATATGACCAAAATAATGTCACTATTTTATTTAGCGGACATCGAGCAGACGACACACAAAAAACGGCATTTCTTTTTACCGTACCATTAGATGTGGACTCTGTTTCTCTGATTAAGAGTAATTCTAACGGTGAATTGGATTTTATTCCAATCCCAGCACGATTAATAAAGGATCTCAAATGGGTGGAAGTTTCACCTGATTTGAATGAGTTTGCTTTTATGATCAATTCAACAAAGTTTCCAAAACCGGGAGATCGTCACTTCGAATATTACCTTTCATTTTCTGAAATGATTGGTGAATTTAATTTTGAGATTCAAGAACCCCTTCCTGCGGAAAATTTTGAGTATTCTGGTTTTCAAGGCGAAAAAATACAAGATGCACACGGTCAAACAATCCATTCAATCCAATGGAAAAATATTTTGGAAAATGAGACTAAACTAATTTCAATTTCTTATTCAAATTCTCGTGGATTAACAACCCGTAGTGCCCTTGCTGAACTCATGACCTTATCGCAAAAGGACGCTCCTCCTAAGCAGCAGCCCATAAACAAGAAGATCAAGCGCTATAAACTCTATATTTGGGAATCCCTGGTAGCTTTATTGGTTGTTACACTATTCATTGCTTTCATAATGATGGTTTATCAAAATGGTAAAACAAATTCTTTAACTTGTCACAATTGTGGACAAAAACAAACCCGATTGGATAATTTCTGTTCAGGGTGTGGAGAAAAATTTTAATGTTTCCTGTCTTACTAGAAATAGGCCCCATAAAAATATATTCATTTGGATTTATGCTCGTGGTGGCTTTTTACAGCACTTACTTTTTACTGAATCATGATTTGAAACGGATGGGGCATGATGAAAAGTTAGCATCTGATATGGTTTTTTGGGCTGCCATTGGTGGTGTCCTTGGATCCAAAATCTATTATTTATTAGAAAATCTTGATCAGGTAATCGATAATCCTATGGGTATGATTTTTAGCGGTTCAGGGCTGGTTTTTCTTGGTGGACTTATGGGAGGAACCTTTGCTGTAACAATAGTGCTACAAAAAAACAATCTCCCATGGCTCATTTTTGCTGATATTGTAGCACCTCTCTTAATCTTGGGTTACGGAATCGGTCGCATTGGCTGTTTTCTTGTGGGCGATGATTATGGCATCCCCACTCATCTTCCCTGGGCGGTTTCATTTCCAGATGGGTTGCCTCCAAGCACTTCCCAAGTTTTTTCTACCTATTACCCTTGGATTGATATTTCAGGGTTTGTCCCTGGAGTTCTGCCCGTCCATCCCACGCAGTTGTACGAATTTACATTGACGGTGGCAATTTTTTATTTTCTCTGGTCCCGTCGGAATAGTGTGAAAATTGCAGGGAGTTTATTCTTTTTATATTTAATTCTTGCTGGTGTTGAACGCTTTGCAATTGAATTTATTCGCACAAATGAAAAGTATCTTTTCGAAATTTTTTCCGGTTCCCAGATCATTTCCATGATCATGATAATCATTGGGTCATATTTCCTAATAAATCCCTTACCTAAGCGTGAATCATAACCTGCATAAATATTTTCTTTTTATATTACTTTCCATAACCCTATGTAGCGGGCAAGTCAACCTGTCCATCGCTGAATACCGCCCATTTCCTGAAAAAATACATCTATTAGATATAAAACCAACCAAAGTGAGTTGGACTATCGCAAATCGATTCCTGTTGTTTGATCAGTATAAACGTGAATTACTTGAATTAGATGCTTTCGGAGATGTGAACCTATCCAGTGGGGTTGGACAAAATATTTCAGGATATGAAGACTTAGTCTGGATGGGTATTTCACCGCAGGGGATTCTGCTGGTGGATCGCTTGGAAAATGAAATTGTGCAATTGGATTTTCGATTAAATCCAGTTCAAACTATTGATTTGAATCGACGCATTTTTCCAGAAAAAGCAGCACTGGATCCTTGGGGAAGACTCTACCTTTATTCAAGAGATTACAACAGTATATTTTTGTTTGATAAAGGTGAATTGGATCCCACACCAATAGTGAATTTATCAAAAGAATTTGGATCAGTATTTTGTATGGCGGAAATGCAAATTAATCAAGAAGGTGAAATGGCAATTCTAGGTTGTGATGGAATGATTCATATTTTCAGTCAGAATGGTCGAAAAAAAATATCATTTCCATCAACTATTGAAAATGCAGTTTTTTTAATTGCAGTACGCGACGATTGGTTTGTATTTAATCGTATGGGAGCAGGGATATCTATTCACTCACAAAAAAAAGTTTCTATCCCAGGTGCAAGTGTTCCTATTGAAGATATGGCGTCTATGAACCGATCCATCGCTGTTCTTGCAAAGGATCATATTCTTATTTTGGATGTCAAATAAAGTCAAGTTCTTCGCTTGTCTTTCCATCTGCTTTTACTGTTCCACCTCGGCACAGGTCTCTTCTAAAGTTGATACGATTTATAATATATCTGATGAAAATTCCATTCAACTCACACATCCTTTCATACTGGAATCATCAGTATTGGTTTTACAGGGTGGAGCACCCATACTTGTAAAAAAAATCCAAGCTATTGAAGGGATTCTGATATTGCCAAATACGGATCCCAACTTTCCTATAGTAATAAGCTATGATTATTTAACAAATGGCTTACCGCTTTCAGTAGGGCCAAGATGGAGATCTTTACCAAAGCTGAATTTGGAAAACATCGAAATCTTATCTAAAAAAGAACAACTTTATTCTGGGAATTCAGATAGTGAATCTAATATTTATTCTTCAGGTAGTATTTTCCGGCAATTATCGGTTTCACCCTTAGGTGGTTCTGATTTTACAGGCGGCCTGCAAATGCAATTAAATGGAAAGTTGACAAAAAATATGATGGTGAGTGGTATTCTCACAGACCAGGATTTACCGATCCAGCCAGAGGGAACTACACGAGAATTAGAAGAATTAGACCAGGTTTATCTCATGGTTACACATCCTAACTATTCTGTTGATGCCGGTGATATTATTTATGAAAAAAAAATTAGTAACAGTAATAATATTAATAGAAAACTTGTTGGGTTAAAGAATCACTATAAGAAAGGTCAATGGAGTGGATCGGGGGTTTATGCTGGATCAAAAGGAAATTATACAACCCTGGAAATCAAAGGAAGAGATGGAAAACAGGGCCCCTATCAATTAATAGGTAGTAATGGGAACAGGGATATAATTGTTTTATCCGGGACAGAAAAAGTATGGGTGGATGGAATAAAATTAATACGTGGACAAAATCACGATTACACCATCGATTATTCATTGGGAGAAATTCATTTTACACCCAAAGTTCTTATTCATGCAGATTCTGATTTATTCATTGAGTATCAATATTCAGATTTCGAATACCAAAAAGGGTTCTCTGGTGGTTCTCTAAAAAGAAATTTTGGAAAATCCAGTTTTTTAACATTTGGATTTTTCAAGGAATCTGATCAATTCAAAAAAAATGACTGGAGTCAGGATATTCAAGATTCATTATCTGCTACCGAATCTGGGAATATTCAAATTAGCACAGAAATTCCAGATGATGATGGTGATTATATATTTACAGGACAAAGATATGAATATTCACCTGATGAAGAGAACCAGCCAAGGTATGCAATCACTTTCCAATTTGATCCTGATGGTGAATATATAAGAAAAATATCAGGCACAGGACGAATATTTTATGAATTTAATAAACCTGAAACAGACTTTAATAACAATACAGATAGATATAGTCCATTTCGCACCATACATGGTCCAAAATTGCATCAATTTGGATTTGTAGGAGGAGATATTAGTATAGGAAATTATATGAACATCTCCAGTCAATTGATGGGATCAGGATTGAACCAAAATACCATGGCGATCCAGCAGGAAAAGAAAGAAGGCTTTTCTAGAAAAATAGATATTTCCATTGATACTCTTGTTTTTGGACCGGCTATATGGACTGCGGCAATTTCTAATTGGTATCGAAGCAATGATTATTTTGCTCTGGGACAAGAAAATGATGTCATGCAGCAGCGCCTGTGGAATTTGGATTCTGCACAATCAAATGGAGTAGAAGAATCAAAGATCACATCAGAAATGATCTTTCAGAATTTCGGTTCAACAAATATAGAACTAGCAGAATTAAAAGTGGATTCCAATAATAATCGTTCAAGGTTAAATATTGTTCAGCAAATTTTTCATCCAAGGTTTAATAATTCATTTTTCAATTATGTATCTATCAAAAAACGAATTGGTGCATACACGAGATCACAAGGAAGAATGCAAATCCATTTTTCTAAGATAAATCTATTCATAACTCAATTACGTGAAGAGGAAACTAAGTTAAAACGATTCCAAAATATGGGTGCAGGGCTTCAAATTAAAAACAAGATGACAGCTATAGAAACAGGTATAGATCTGAGAAAAGATGAATCATTTCAAGACTCTTTATTATGGGAAACTGACTCCGACGATTTTATTGGTTTTATGAATTATAGATCAGAATCACGTTCAGGATGGAAACAGGATATTATTTTCAAAAAACGGGTAAAATCTTTTGAAGACAACAGCACAACAACCGATTATTCTTTAGCAAAAGTTCTCCTTGGATTTAAACAGGATCACAAACCTATCCAATGGGAATTACAAGCTAAAACAGAAGAATCGTTTTTAGAAAAACGAGCCATTGTTTATGATTCAGTAGGTGTGGGATTGGGGCAATATCGCTATGATCCCATTTTCAATACTTACATTTCCGATCCTAATGGTGCGTTTATTTCTTACACAATACCAACTGGAAAACGGGACCCGAATACAGTTATTGAAGGATCGCAAAAGTTTACCATTGACCTAGGAAAAATATCGGGATTCCCGAATATAACAATTCGAGGAAATAATCGTTTGGATTATCGAGGATCAGGAATAGAAATCAAAAAATTAATGCAACCCAATATAACTGATTCTTTAGCCACTCTGTCAAGACTGAATTCCAGGTTGGAAATGATCTATTATGGAAAAAACCGATTCAGAAGTTGGATAGATAATCAACAAGCATTAAATGGATTGGACCCAAGGGGAAATGACGTAGATCAATCTAACGAGTTTGGTCTGGAAATAAATCAAACACTTTCACCATTAATTACGATTAAAAACAGTGGACAATTCAGGAAAAAATATGTGGAATCCACTGTTTCAAATTTGAGAAACAGAGATGTGAAAGGCTGGTGGAATGAAATTCAACTCCAAGTTAAATTGAGCGAGTCTCTGGATTTTGATCTTGGCTTGATGGGTGGTTTTGATTCCGGCAACCAACAAGGAAAACCATTTTCTAGTCAAGCTTATGGATTATTATTGAATGGGCGTTTCTTTTTTAAAAAAACCGGTCGTTTTCAATCTCAAATTAGTTGGGTCAATGCGGCAGAAAAAAACAAATTGCCATACCTACCACCTGAAGCTTTGAACGGATTCCCAGTGGGGACAAGTTTTCGCTCCAACACACGTCTCCAATATTTTTTAAATCGATCCGTTTCAATGATCTTTACATTAAATACAATTGATGACAGTAGATACGACAATTTTATCACCTTTCGAGGAGAGATTCGTGCACATATCTAAAATGAAAATTATCATTTTAGTGGGGTCTCTCTTTGGACAAGAAAAGGATATAGACATCCTATCTATTGATTTCGATACGGTGACAGATTCTCTTTCCCAAATGATGAATCGTGAAAAAAGCTTATCTTTGGAATATCGACTGCATTCATTTTCGATTGATCCTAACCATTCAAAATATCATAGCATTGATAAATCAACTTTAGTGGATACGTTAATCATTTCTGGTGCAGATGAAATTCGAACAAACGTGATGAATCAGATTTCAAATCCATTCATTATTGAACCGATTGGAATTGGTTTTAATGAAGTGGGAGAAACATTGGTTCAGCGTTATTATTTCATCCGACAAAAACCTGCTTATGAATTTGGTTTATTGAATAACAATTTGGGAGCCACCATTCATTTTACACCTGAATTCGAGAGTTATTTTTCTGGAATTTTTGGTATGAGTAACGAAAACAATAATTGGGAGATACAGGGTCAAATTGACCTTCATCTTGAAAACCTGATCCAAACTGCTGGCATTCTTGATCTGTATTGGAATCGTACCGATTCTTTATCTCAGATCATTCAATTCGAGATTATGGAACCCCATCCATTCGGTTGGGAAGTGGGTACGCATTTGACTTATCATCACGAGGTTGTTGGTGGATTGTATTCTGTGATTGAAACCAAATCCATGCTGCAGATCACTGTACCCATGTTGAATCAAATTAATGTGGGATATTCTTCAGGGAAAACACACTCCACAGAAAAAGGTGAATTAAATGGGTATGAAAAGATCCGATTCCGGGCATTTTCTTTTTCTTCATCCAAAGATACAAGAAATAAGCGATTCTTACCTACTCAAGGGACAAAAATCACTTCTTCGATAGATGCAGGACTCCAAAGTGAAAACGGATTCTTAAAAAGCGATGCCAATTTTCAATATTTGCACCCCTTCACAAAAAATGTACATGGATTGATCAGGTGGATGGGCCATGGAATCCATGGATTTGATTCTGACATACCAAAAAGCAGATATGTGCTGTTTGGTGGTAATTCAACACTAAGAGGATTTCGTGAACAATCCTTTGCTGCGACACAATTTCAAATTGCAACATTTGAAGCAGCGTTCCAACCTGGCCAAGGCTTTCAAACTAATTTGTTTTTAGATGTAGGGTCTAAGCGTTTAGTAATCATTGAAAATAAAAAGATCGGATATGGTTTTGGCTTGACACAATTAAATGAGAAATCTTTAATCAAGGTGCAATATGCACTAGCATTTGGTCAAGGGTTATCAAATGGGAAACTCCATATAAAATGGATCTCTCGATTGTAGATTTAAAAGAGAATCAACCCTAATTTTAACGATGGAATTTTATCAAAAACTTAATCTATCCATTTTTATTGGAAGTCTTCTCTTTTTAGTGGGATGTGAAACAAGGCGAGAAGCTTTGGGTTCTGATAATGAAATACGAGTTATTTGTTCGGAATTAGATAAAAAAGACATACGTAAATTTTTAACAGCCATTTTCACAGATACGATTTACACCCCAGAACCCGAACCATTATATTATTTAAAATTCTCAGATCCTGAAACATACAATAATTTGAAAACCCAGGCACAAGTTGTGGTTGCAGCAATAGCCAGAGATCCCGGAAACTCTGGTTATCAATTGGTAAAAAGGTTACTCCCGCCGGATCAATTTGCAGATACTGAATTTGCTGATCCTGTAATCCTTTCAAAAGATGTAAATGCGCTTAAACAATTATTTATGGTCATCAATGCTGGGTCAGAAGAACAACTAATGGAAACGGTAAAATCCAAAAAGAATTTTATCCGAAAACAGTTTTTTGATCAGTTTGTGGATCGGCAAAGTCGATATATTTTTGGAGATGATCGGAATAAAAAATTGGAAGATTCGTTGGAAACGGAATTTGGATGGTCTCTTAAAATCCCTTGGGGATGGGAAATTATTCGAGCCAGTAAGGATTCGCAATTTGTGTGGGTTGGGAAAGAAATGCCATTCCAGTGGATCGGAATTGGATGGGAAGAAGGAAATCTTGTGGATGATGAATTAAAAGCTGGCGATTATATTTGGTCATGGCCTTCGTCACATTATGGGAATATCCAGTTTAATGATTATAAATTTGAAATGAAAAAATCGTCCTATAAAGATCATCAAGCCTGGAGAGCACAGGGTATTTGGGAAACGATTGATACGAAGGAATCGAAAGGCGGTCCATTCCGGTCCTATGTTTTTTATAACGAAAATAATAACCGAACCTATCATTTGAATTATTTGATTCATCGACCCGGAAGAGATAAATCTATTTTTATGCGACAATTGGATCTGATAATCAAAACTTTTTCAATATCACAATCATGAGAATATTAATCACAGGAGCTTTTGGGCAATTGGGCTCTGCCGTTTCCAAACGTTTATCAAAGGATTCTAAAATCATTCGGACTGGGCGATCTATTCCGCATGATGGTCAGGGGATAATTCTGGATATATTGAACCAGATACATTTCAAAGATGTCATTGATGCCACAGAACCGGATGTCGTTATTCATTTGGCTGCAATGACAGGTGTCGATGATTGTCAATTAAATCCGAAACTTGCAAAAGAGATCAATATTGCCGGCGTTCAACATCTATGTGATTCATTTAAAGGGAAGATCATACATTTGTCCACCGATTACGTTTTTGATGGTAAAAATGGCCCTTATTCGGAACTTGATACAGTTTGCCCTATATCTGTTTACGGTGAAACTAAACTGGCTGCTGAACGTATTCTCCTCAATCATGATCAAAATTACCTTATTATTCGCGGAAATGTCATTTACGGGGATTCATCCAATACAGATGCCAGTTTTTTAAATTGGGTGGTAAATTCCTTAAAAGATGGGCAAGAGATCCGGGTTGTGAATGATCAATACAATAATCCTACGTGGACAAAATCCATGGCGGACATTATATCACTATGTATAGAGAATGATTTATCCGGCATTGTTCACTGGGGCGATGCAGATTATTTAAATCGCTTTGATTTTGCTATAAAGATCGCAGAAAAATTTGAATTGAATTCAAAATTGATCAAACCAATCATTACTACAGAATTAAACCAGCCGGCCCCAAGGCCCTTGAAATCGGGTTTAAAATCCGATAAGTTGATTGAAGTCTTGGATGTAGTTCCACCATCAATTGACGATTGTCTGGATGCCATTTTAGAAAAAAACGCAAAATGAAAACGCTTATCATCTCGCCGACCTATAACGAATCGAAAAATATCGAAAGTCTCGTAGAACAGGTTTTAGGTCCTAATCCGAATTACCATTTACTTGTTGTTGATGATAATTCACCGGATGGAACGGCCACAATCGTTAAAGAATTACAACAAAAATACACCAACCTATTTATAGAAGAACGCCCGGGGAAGGCGGGCTTGGGTACAGCCTATTTGTTTGGATTCAAATGGGCTCTTAAAAATGGATATGAAGCCATTGTCCAAATGGATGCTGATCTGTCTCATGATCCCAAAGACGTTCCTAAGCTTGTGGAGGAATTAAAAGAAAATGATCTTATCATTGGTAGCCGTTATGTGGATGGCGTAAGTGTTGTTAATTGGCCTATACGTCGCCTAATCTTAAGTTATGGCGCCAATATGTATTCCAGAACCATTACGGGAATGCCGATTAATGATGGTACGGGCGGATTTAAAGCCTGGCGTGGGACATTATTAGAAAAAATCCAATTAGATAAAGTTAGGTCCCAAGGATATTCTTTCCAGATAGAGATGAATTTTCGTGCTTGGCGGAAGAAGGCTCGTATCAAGGAAAAACCGATTATTTTCACGGATCGTACGATTGGTGAGTCCAAAATGTCGAGGGCTATAATGTATGAAGCAATTTGGATGGTATGGCGACTCCGGATCTGGAAAATCTTCGGCTGGATCTAAAAACTGAATGAAAGCATCTATTTGCATTGTGAACCTGAATGCAAGGAAGCATTTGGGTCCATGCCTTTCATCCTTAAAAGACACGCTCGGTGATATTCCATTTGAAACGATTGTGGTCGATAATCATTCCTGGGACGGGTCGAACAGTTACATCCAATCCAATTTCCCAGAAACAACACTAATTGAAAATAAAAGAAATGAAGGTTATACCCGTGCCATGAACCAGGCTATGGGTTATGCAAGTGGAGAGTTTGTGATATTATTGAATCCTGATTCGACCTGCGAGCCTGATGCCCTTAAAAAGTTGATTTATTTTATGGAAACAGATCCTTCCATCGGTATTTGTGGTCCGAAGGTCTTGAATGCTGATGGAACATTTCAAAAATCATGCCGACGTGGAATTCCTCGACCCCAAGCTGTATTTTCTTATTTTTTAGGATTATCTAATAAGTATCCCAATAATAAAAATTTTACAGGTTACCATCTAAATCATTTGGATGAAAATGAAGTCAATGAAGTAGAAGCTATATCCGGATCTTGTTCCGTCATCAGAAAAGATGTTATTGACGAAATTGGATTTCTAGATGAACGATTTGTTATATATCAGGAAGATTCTGATTATTGTTTCCGGGCAAAGAATAAAGGATGGAAGATTGTTTATTATTCTAAGTCTATTATAAATCATATTGGTGGTGCAGGCGGTACAAGTTCATTCCCGTTCAAGAACATTTTTGAATGGCACCGTTCCTACTACAAACTGTACATTAAATATTTTTTTCGAGACTATTCACCAGCTTTTAATTTTATTTATTTCTTCATTATTTTTAGTAAACTGATATTAACTGAAATAAAATATTTACTAAATAGATAAATGCAAAATTTGCATCAACTTGAATACATAATGCTTTTGCTCATTGGCAGCATTGTACTTGGTTTTGGTCTGGCCCAAATAAGTCTCAAAATTGCACCTAAAGTTGGGCTTATGGATATTCCTGGTAGCGCCGATCATAAAAAGCATCAAAATCCAATTCCGCTCACAGGAGGTGTCGTGTTAATGGATACGATGATTGTTATGATCCTGTTAACAAAAATGTGGGGTGACGCTCATATTTGGGCTATTTTTGTTTCAGGAATGATCATTGGTCTATTTGGGCTAATGGATGATTATTTTCATCTTTCCGTCACAAAGAAATTGATTGGCCAGATCTTTGGAATCACCATGCTGATATATCTCGGAGTTCAAGTTCAGTTTTTTAATTCACCAGAATTTTTATTACAAATAGAAGAACCATGGGCATCGTGGCTCAATATAATTTTCACATTTCTTTGGTTATTGACTGTCACAAACTCGTTTAACTTTATTGATAGTATTGATGGACTCGCAGTAGGATTGAGCGGAGTTTCAGCCGGATTCTTTCTTTTACTTGCATTTGCCACTGGCCAAATGTCCCTGATTTTTCTATGTACCGTAATTTTGGGAATTTGTATTGCCCTTTATCTTTTTAATTCACAACCAGCAAGTCTTTTTCTGGGTGACTCGGGTGCTCAATTTTTGGGGTTTTTGTTAGCATCAGTTGCAATTATTTATCACCCGGAAATCGGATCTCAGGGATCTTCCTGGTTTATGCCAATCTTAATCTTTTCAGTCCCTTTATTTGATATGATTCTAGTGGTATTTTCGCGAATAAAAAGGCATAAGAAGATTCATAAGGCATCTCGTGATCATACCTATCACAGATTGGAACAACGGGGGATTCCCATCCATCATTCGGTCTTGATCATGCATGGTACATCACTCTTGTTGAGTATGATAGGATTTTTATGTTTAAATTTACCAGTCTTGCATGCAAATATTATTTTTGGTCTCATTGTTTTGCTAGGGTTAGGCGCTTTCACAATATTAGATCAGAATTATCAATAATGACTAAATTATACTAGCTGGAATCACGTATTAGGTTCAATATCGTATAACTTACCTTAGAATAGTCCATTGAGTTTGACCTAATAATATAGGAGATAATATGAAAATTCTCATTACAGGAATCGCCGGTTTACTAGGAAGTAGGCTTTCAGATTGGCTGATAGAAAATACAGATAACACTATAATTGGAGTAGATGATTTAAGTGGTGGATATATTGATAATATTCATAAAGATGTAGAATTCTATAAATTTGATTTATCGGAAAATGGTTTGTTAGAGAGACTCTTCCAAAATAGAAAACCTGAAATTGTGTATCATTTTGCTGCTTATGCTGCTGAAGGATTAAGCCCATTTATGAGGTCATTTAACTATAAGAATAATTTAATATCCACTGCAAAAGTAATAAATGCATGTATTAACTATGATGTCAAAAGATTAGTGTTTACTTCATCTATGGCCGTATATGGTCATGGATTGGAAAATAAAAGTCCATTTGATGAAAATGATTTACTTAATCCAATAGATCCATATGGAATTGCAAAAATGGCTTGTGAAAAAGATATTCAAATAGCGGGAGAACAGCACGGACTCGATTGGTGCATAATTCGTCCTCACAATGTATATGGAGAGAAACAAAATATTTGGGATAAGTATAGAAATGTCTTAGGAATTTGGATGTTTCAACATATGAATAATGAACCAATGAGTATTTACGGCGAGGGGACTCAAACTAGAGCATTTACCTATATTGGAGATTGTCTAAAACCTTTTTATAAAGCAGGTATCGATGATAGAGCATCTAAAGAGATTATCAATCTAGGTGGGAATAAGTTTTATTCAATAAAAGAAGCAAATAATATTTTGAGAATGGTTATTGGGGAGGGAACAACTCAGTATAAAGAGGCGCGACATGAAGTGAAAGATGCATACCCGACATGGGAAAAATCTGTGAAACTACTTGATTATGAATTTAAAACTGATTTAGAAGAAGGATTAACAAAAATGTGGCGATGGGCTCAATCACAATCAAATAAAACGATAAAATTTTGGGAATCTTATGAAGTTGAAAAAGGGATTTATGACTTTTGGAAAAAATAAAAAAGGGATTTTTAATTATATTGTTCAATACAAACAATAAAGATGATAGGAATTATAGGCTTGTCGTGAGCAATAAGGGTTCCATTGTTTTCAAATTAATCGTATGATAAACTTCATCAATATGGGGTCAAACTTTACTATCATTTCGGTTTCCCGTATAGAGGTAGTCATATTTATCGTTAAATACCAGATTATTACAACTAGGTTTTAGTTCTTGATTCATAGTTGATTTATGAATGTCATATTCTTTTACGATATCTGTTTGATGATACCTTGTTTTAAGCATTGTGTTGATCATGTATCTTTGCCATTCAGTGATTTGGCTGTATTTTTTCATATGTGCTCCTCCTATCTCACAACTAGTCTTTGAGTTGAACTTAAAATTTGAATTCAAATTATTATGATTAATTATTATCTCGATTTTGAAAAACCTGTCAAAGATTTGGATAACCAGATTCTTGAATTGGAATCATCTAAAAATCTAAATCAAGTAAATATGAAAAAACTGAATAAGTTAAAAGCAAAACGAATCGTCGAAATAGAAAATATCTACTCGGGACTGTCACGATGGCAGCGTGTTCAATTGGCTCGCCATCCCAATAGACCCTATTCATTAGACTATATCAATTATTTCTCACCAGATTTCATTGAACTCCATGGGGATCGACATTTTATGGATGACCCTGCAGTGGTGGCAGGGCTGGGCCATTTTGGAGATCAAAAAGTTGCATGGATCGGACAACAAAAAGGAAGAAATACTAAAGAAAACCTTTATCGGAATTTTGGCATGATGCGTCCTGAAGGGTATCGAAAAGCACGACGCGTTATGAAACTTGCTGAAAAATTTGGACTCCCGGTAATCACATTTTTGGATACAATTGGTGCGTATCCCGGTATTGGTGCTGAAGAAAGGGGACAGGGAGAAGCTATTGCAAGAAATCTGTTGGAAATGTCAGGGCTTCGTGTACCTATAATCAGTGTGGTCATAGGAGAAGGAGCCAGTGGCGGAGCGTTAGGTATTGGAGTTTGCGACCGGATGCTCATGTTGGAAAACACATGGTATTCAGTGATCAGTCCAGAAGGATGTGCTTCCATTTTATTTCGAGATGCAAAAAGAGCTGAAGATGCTGCCGAAGCATTGAAGCCGACACCAAATGATCTTGTGGAAATTGGAATCTGTAATAGGATTATTAATGAACCTAACGGAGGTGCCCATCGGGATTTTAATGCATCTGCCAACGAATTAAAAACAGCACTCCAAGAAGAACTAAAACAATTATGCATAATTAACCCTGATGATTTCTTGGATAACCGAATTGAGAAATATGATAAACTAGGTTATTTTCAAGAATCCATATGATTCGATACGATCATCCGATCACAGTCTACTATAAAGATATCGATCAAATGGGAATCGTTTATTATTCCCGTTATTTTGAATATTTTGAAGAGGCTAGAACAGAAATGTTATCTTCAATTGGTTTAGATTATAGCAATATCGAAGAAAATGGAGCCATGCTTCCCGTTATTGAAGCTCATTGTGAGTATAAAAAGGGTGCAACGTTTAGCCAGGATTTGATTGTGAAGACATATATTCGTGAATTGCCAAAAGTTAAAATGAAATTTGAATATAAAATTTGTCCGGCGGGTTCAGATGAAATTCTTTTAAGTGGATACACGGTGCATGCTTGTACAAATTTAAAAGGCAAACCCATTAAAATGCCAAAGTACATACGTAAAATTCTTCAAGACAATTTGGATAACTTATGAAAAATAATTACTCAATATTAATAATTGGATTCATAATCTTTGGGTGTGCCAAAGATGGGGCTTATGAGTGGAATAAGGATGTGCCCTTTCAGGATATATTAGCCAAATCTTCCGGAAAATTGATCCTGATGGATTTTGAAACTGAATGGTGAAGTTGGTGTGATCGACTGGATGTCGATACATATTCTGACAGTAAAGTCAAAGCATTCGCAAACAAACACTTGATCAGCATGAAAATTGATGCGGAAAAAGGTGAAGGGATTGACTTGGCTAAACAGTATGGTGTGCGTGGTTTCCCTACTATCATTTTTGCCAATGACAAAGGCGTGGAGATTGACCGTATTATCGGTTATAGACCTCCAGAATCCTTCTTGAAAGATTTAAAAAGGATTTACTCTGGTAAAAATACGCTACCAGCTATGTTGGAAAATTTTCAACAAAATCCAACCAAATTTAATACACTCTTTAAATTGGCAAAAAAATATGAATCTATGAATGATCCATCTTCTGCCAAACGAATGGTGAACACTATACTTGATGCTGGGACAGATTCCGCAGGGACAGCAGCTTTTTATACTATTTTGTACGATGCACGGGAAACAAAAGATCCAATACCCCTTATTGCTTATGCAGACAAAAACCCAAACAGTGAGAATTCAACAATTGCTTTGGGAGAAGCTATGTGGTTTGTTCGCAGAGCTGGAGAAAACCCAGATCTCGAAGCTGATCTTTATGTTCGGATTGTCAATGGGATGAAAGATCCCAATCCTAGCAGACTAAATGGATTTTCCTGGCGAATGAGTGAACTAGAGAAGAATATGGATTTAGCCCTAGAAAAAATAATTTGGGCAATCGATCAGGTAACTGACGAAGAACAAAAATACATGTTTCTTGACACAAAAGCGGAATTACTTTGGAAAATGGGTAGGGTAGATGAAGCTATTTCAGAAATTGAAAAATGTATCACCTATAAGCCTGAAGACACCTATTATAATGAACAGTTGGAAAAATTCAAAAAATCATTGAATAGCTAAATAAAATTCTAAACTTTTATTTATTAATCAAATAAACCGCAGCAATACCAAAAGTTCCACCAATAAATGTGGTGAAAATGAGAGGCTCATTCAGAAAGAGCATTGCAAACCCCATGGATGCTAATGGGACAGTGAAAATATAAGCACTGGCTTTTTTTGCTCCTAATTCCACAGAAGCCTGAAAATAAATGGATGTACCAAATGCCATGGCGGCTACAGCCATACTCATCATATTTAACCAAAAGATCCAATCAAATCGAAAGACACTCACCAATGGTTCATTCCATCCAAGGAATAAGCTCAATATTGCTGAAATTGTGAAACACCAAAAACTATAGGGTAAAAAATGGATTACCTCCTTTGATCTTGATGTTACGATGGTTACAGAGACCCAAGATAAGGACGACATGATAAAATGGAAGTTTCCTGATTGAAATAGTTGTGCAAAGTTTAAATCCCATATTTTGATTATAAATGCTCCGCCGATAAAGCCAAGAATAAGTCCAACAATATCTTTTTTTAATAAATAACCACTAAAGAAAAGTGCTGAAAAAAGGGCTGTAAGAATTGGATTCAAGGTTGTAACCAAAACACCTCCTGCACCTGCTAATCCAACTTGGGTTCCTTTGAAAAAGAAGTAGTTGTAGGATACCATGAAAATGGAGTTAAGAATAATAATTCGAATTGCTTCTTTGGTGATTTTCAGTGATTTGCCGTGCCACCACACTATTGGAGCGAAAGAAAGAGTTGCAATAAAAAAACGCCAAAACATCATTAGGGATGCACTACCATAATCCCCTACAATTTTTGCATTTGTCCATGATAATCCCCAAGTAATCATAGCCAGGAGCATCAGGATAGTGATGCGCAATTCCTTGGATTTAATATTTATCATAAAGTTTTGACTGGATTCCGAATAATTCAACCTAAAATTTCGGAATTACAAAAACTTACATCCGAAATACGGGAAAATTTGGATCTGGTACCGGATTATATTTCACTGCTTTCAACGTTTGAATCAATACCCTACGCGTATCTGTAGGTTGAATGACACCGTCATCCCAAAGTCTGGCACTGGCAAAATAAGGGTGACCTTCTTTTTCATATTTATCCAGAATTGGTTTTCGCACCAAGTCCAATTGTTCAGCTGTCATTTCTTTTCCTTCATTTTTGAGTTGGTCGCTTTTTATTGTAGCCAGCACATTTGCGGCTTGATCACCTCCCATGACAGAGATGCGCGCATTGGGCCACATCCAAAGGAATCGAGGTTGATAGGCTCGCCCGCTCATAGCATAATTACCGGCACCAAAACTTCCGCCAATTATAACTGTTAATTTCGGAACATTCGCTGTTGAGACCGCTTGGACCATTTTTGCACCATCTTTTGCGATGCCGCCGGCTTCAGCTTTCTTACCCACCATAAATCCAGTAATATTTTGAAGAAACAGAAGGGGAATCTTTCTTTGGCAGCAAATCTCAACAAAGTGGGCACCCTTTAGAGCTGTTTCGCTAAAGAGAACACCATTATTAGCTACAATGCCAACGGCTTCTCCACCAATTTTACAGAATCCTGTCACGAGTGTTTTTCCATAATCTGCTTTGAATTCTTCAAAGTTGGAGCCATCAACGATTCGAGCAATTACTTCACGTACATCAAAGGGAATACGATGGTTTTGAGATACAATCCCATAAAGTTCATTTGAATCGTAAACTGGTTCTTTATAACGACTTATTTCAGGTAATGATTTAGGAAAATGGTTAACAATTGCTCTGATCTTTTCAATGGCTTCATCATCATTTTCAGCAAAATGATCAGCCACTCCACTCATTCGTGTATGGAGTTTTGCGCCACCTAGTTCTTCCGGTGTGGCTGTTTCACCGATAGCAGCTTTCACTAAGGGTGGACCGCCAAGGAATATGGTTCCTGTTTTGTTGACAATTATAGCTTCATCGCTCATGGCGGGTACATAGGCTCCACCGGCTGTACAAGAACCCATGACTGCTGCGATTTGCGGAATACCTGCTGCACTCATTCGCGCCTGGTTATAAAATATCCGTCCAAAATGGTCTCGATCAGGGAAAACTTCATCCTGTTTGGGGAGAAATGCACCACCACTATCAACGAGATAGATGCAAGGAAGTCGATTTTCTGATGCAATTTCTTGAGCTCGAAGATGCTTTTTTACAGTCAATGGATAATAGGTACCACCCTTAACTGTCGCATCGTTTGCAACAACGATGCAAGAACGCCCATGTATTTCAATGATTCCAGTAACGATCCCGGCGGCTGGAACAGGGTCATCATAAATTTCATAAGCAGCTAATTCAGAAAACTCAAGAAAGTCTGTATTGGCATCTTTCAGTCTTTCTATTCGTTCCCTAGCTGTGAGTTTACCGCGTTTGTGATGTTTTTCAATACGGTGAGATGGACCCATTTCTCGAATTTTCCCTAAGATGGTAATCAACTCATTTGATAATGCATTATGGTACTCATAATTCGATTTATATTTTACAGAGGATGTATCGATCTTTGTCTCAATCTTAGGCATGACTGACTGACTCCTTGTCTACTGCATTTTGAATGAATTCAGCCGCTTTGATTAAATTTTTAGACTGAATTCCAGTTTCAATCCCAAGAGATTGACATAAAGAATGAAGGGTTTCTGTGGCAATGTTTCCCGAAGAACCTTCTGCATATGGACAACCACCCATTCCACCGGTGGAACTGTCAAATTTGTATATTCCCAATTCAAGGCTTGCGCGGATATTCTCTTCTGCAAATCCAAATGTGTCATGCATGTGGAGTGCAAATAATGAGGGGGGCCATTTTGATAAAATAATTTCTAACAATTTTTGAACTTGATCCGGTTTAGCTTGTCCGATTGTGTCTCCTAATGAGATCTCCGTTATCCCTAGGTCGATGAGTTTTGAAATCATATCAATGACTATTTTATGATTAATCTTTCCTTCATATGGACAATGCCAAACCGTGGAAATATATCCACGAACCCGGAGATTCATTTCTTTCCAGACCAGTCGCATTTCAGAAAATCGTTTCATACTTTCATCGATGGAACAATTGGTATTATTTTGGGAAAATGTTTCACTTACAGTAGTAAATACAGCAACAGAATTATACCCTGCGTCCAAGGCATTTTCAAGTCCAGGTAGATTGGGAATGAGAGCTGTGTAAACGGTGTGTGGAGCATGAAGGATTGAACGAGAAACTTCATCAGCATCAGCCAATTGTGGAATCCATTTGGGAGAGACAAAACTGGTAACTTCTATTTCCGGGAAACTACACTCAGACAATAAATCAATATATCTAATTTTATCTTCTGTGGAAATGGTTTGATTTAAACTTTGGAGTCCATCTCGGGGGCCTACTTCAACAATTTTTACAAAAGATGGATATGAAGCCATCAGTTTTTGATCCAATTGGGTTTTCTTTTTTCGAGAAAAGCCGACAAGCCTTCCTGACCTTCTTCACTTGATCGAATTTCTGAGATTACATCTGTCGAGTCGATTGAATCCATATCTCTAATATATTCTTTGAATTTGGCTTGGGAAACAGGACCGCCTTTTAATAGTTGATCCACAACTTGATTGGTCATTATTTCTAATTCATCATTCTTCACACAATAATGAATGATACCTATTTTTTCTGCAAATGGAGCATCAAATCTTTCCCCGGATATTCCCAAAGCACGAAACCAAGATTTACCGATTTTCTTTTCAGTATAGGGACCGATTACTGCTGGGATTAATCCAATTAAAACTTCACTTAATGAAAACTGGGTCTTTTCTTCTGCAATAACTATATCACAAACAGTGCAAAGCCCAAAGCCTCCACCAAAAGCATGTCCATGAACTATACCAACAATGGGCTTATTGCATTCATCAATCGTTTTGTACATCTTGGCCAATAAAACAGTTTCAGCTTTATTCTCAGCGGAAGTTTTCTCTATAGAATTTTTCATCATATTTACATCAGCTCCCGAACAAAAAGATTTACCTTGTCCATTTAAAACCACGATGCGAATGTTTGAATCTTTCCCTACAGAATGAAATGCTGTAGTGATTTCTTGTATCATGATCTCATTCATAGCGTTTCGTACATCAGACCGATTTAGGGAAATAGTTGCAATATGTGATTCAGTATTTAGGTTGATGGTTGTGTAGGTCATTTGATTAGGATTTTATGCGTGGTTCAATTTAGGAAGTTTCAAGGTTAGGATTATTTAAAAAACAAAAAACCCCGCTCCATCTAAATTGTATTACATTCGACGAAAGCGGGGTTGCATAAATTATTACAAAAAAAGTTTAAAAATAGAATTTCCGGTTATCAACTATTTCGGCATCCTCTTTCAAATCATCTAACCATGCTTGGAAAAATTGATTCTGTTTCTGATTAAAAATTGTTTTTCGAAGTGATTCTTTTTGAACTCCATATTCAGTTGAATCAAATACACTGATCTCTTTTAGCTCAATGATAGCATGTCCACGGCCGGTTTCCAAAGGTCCCAGGATTTCACCTGGTTTTGCGGCAAGAAGTGCCCCGGTCACATAATTACTCCGTCCAATGGATGTAAAACCTTGCACCAGTTGTTTGGATTCATTTTTGATGGCGTCCAGTTCGGAGTCCTCATCGATAGCATCATCCAGTTTTATATCTTTTCCTGAGATAGTGAGTAACAATTTATTTGCTTCATCCAAAGTGGCTGCCATGACCTTTGTTTTCTTCAGGGTACTTTTTATTTGTGCCTGGACTTCTTCGTATGATTTGAATCCAGGTGCTATAATTGTATCCAGTGTAAATACTGAAAAATACTGATCATTCTCCAAAATATCAGATACATCACCCACTTTATTATTGAATGCAAAACGAACACCTGCACGAAGACCTCCAAGCCCTTTAATTGAAAACCCTTCTTCATTCATTTTTTTATGGTTCCCAATATCAAGGTTGTGTTCTGATACGGCTGACGAAAATCCGTTATCTTGTGCATCATAGCTAAATAGAGTAGCATCCCTTTTCAGATTAGATAAGGTCGTTGAACTAATTTCAATTTTTAGTAAAATATGAGATGCTAAAACTTTTTCTTCGCCATCTTCTATTTTTTTATCTCTTACATAGATAATGTGATATCCAAAATTGGATTTTACAGGTTCAATAATCTCACCTTTTTTTGCAGTAAATGCAGCTTTTTCAAATTCCTTGACCATTTGGCCTTTTCCGAACCATCCCAAGTCGCCACCTTTCGTACCTTGATTTCCTGGATCTACAGAGTATTCATTAGCCAGAGTTGCAAATTCTTCACCTTCCTTTGCCCGTTCATAAATTGCAGTTGCCAGTTTTTGAACCGAGACAGAATCATTCTTTGCTGGCTCTTTTATCCATGAAACGTAGGATACAGAACGAAGTTCATCATGCTTAAAATCGGATTTACTTTTGTTATATTCTTCGCGAATTTCACTGTCACTGGGTTCGGATTCCTCCACGGGTACATTCCCAGATGTAATATGAATTCCTGAAATTGTATAATTCACATTTCGCTTAATAAATTCATTCTTTATATTTCTTTCCGTAATGATGATACTTTCATCCAGCAATTTTTGCAGTTTAAAATTTGGGACATAAGTGTTTTTCATAAACGCTTCAATTGGAAGCCATTCATCGCCTTGGGGACTTGCCAAAGCAGTCCGGTATTTATCCCAATCAAAAATCCCATCCGTCTGGAAGCTTGGGTTTTGTTGCAGAAAGGGAGGGGGATTATTTTCAAGGTGGTACATAACCTCTTCATCAGATGCAGAAATATTTAATCGTTTAACTTCCTGTGAAACCAATACATCCTGAAGCATATTGTCCCAAGCCGTATCTCGTGCACGGCGAATCTGGAAATCATTTAATTTTTGCCCATTCGATCGGGCTTGCTCCAACTGTTGACTCACTAGTTGGTTAAAGTAATCGGGTGAGATATCTTCCCCGTTGATTTGTGCAATAGTTGTTCTGGGGTCAACGTTGCCTGCAAGGATATCCAAAACATTAGCACCACCAACAAGTCCGCCGATAGTCATACTCAAAATAAACATTGCGAGCAGTGCCCACAAAACAACATGCATCTTTTCACGCATGGATGTCATCAGTCCCATAAAATACCTTTCATAATTATAAATTGATAAAAGTGGAAAATATACCGTGGAAAACGGGAGGCAAATTTAAAGTGTGGTAATTGATGAAACAATGAGCAAGACGGATTTAACTTCAAGGCTTAATTATGACTGAATGCCAATCAATATTTGTAACAAAACACGGCGTGCCCGATGTTTTAAAATTAAAATCTGATTCTCTCAAAGAACCAATAATTGGTGAAGTCTGTGTTAAAATAAAGTATTCCGGAATTAATTTTGCCGATATTATGGGCAGGATGGGGCTGTATCCTACTGCACCGAAACCACCTTACGTTCCGGGCTTCGAGATTGCAGGAATAATTGAAAAGACCGGAGAAGACTCAACCAAAGACCTTGTTGGACGTGCCGTTGTGGGATTATCTCGATTTCATGGTTACTCGACCCATACGAATGTGCCGCTAAATCAATTATTTTTTATCAATGAAAAGTGGCTGGATGTGGCAGCGGCTATTCCCGTTAATTACCTTACTGCTTATTTCATGATGGTACACCAGGCTGCCATTCGGGAAAATGAATGGTTCCTTATTCATGGGATTGGCGGAGGTGTTGGTATTGCTGCGTTACAGGTCGCACAACATTTGGGTGTAAAGATTATTGGAACTTGTTCCGGATGGAAACATGACCAAATTCACGATATGGGTGTAGAACATGTGATCGATTACAGGTCGGAAAATTTCAAGGATCGTGTATTAGAGATTACTGGTGGAAATGGCGCAGATGTTATTATTGATTCGTTAGGGGGTAAAGCGTTGAAAGATAGCTTTGGATGTTTGGCAGAATTTGGCCGATTAATCTCTTACGGATTTAGTAAGGCTGCACCGGGAACAAAAAAGAATATTTTAAAGATCATTCCAGAATATCTAGGTATGCCAAAATTCAATCCTATGCATCTCATGGCGAAAAATAAAGGCGTATTTGGTTTTCATTTGGGATTGATTCAAAAAAGACAAGATCTTGTGAAAAAGTATGGGAGTTTATTATTGAAATGGTTAGATGATGGTATCATTTCACCGAAGGTGGATGCGATCTTTCCTTTGGAAAAAGCAGCAGAAGCGCACCAATATATCTCTGACAGAAAGAATTTTGGAAAAGTCTTATTAATGGCAGATGAATGACCTTGGTTCATTTAGAAAAAGAGGTTACAGTTTGTCGTAAATGTGACAGATTAACAGCCTTCCGAGAGAAAATTGCTAAAGAAAAACGAAAATCCTATATGGATTGGGACTATTGGGGGAAGGCAGTCCCGGGGTATGGAAAGCCTGATGCAAAACTTATGATTTTGGGACTGGCGCCGGCTGCTCATGGCGGCAATAGAACGGGGCGAGTTTTTACGGGTGATAAATCTGCAGATTTCCTATTTAAATGTCTGCATCATGCTGGTTTAGCTAATCAGCCGAATTCGGACCATCGAGATGATGGATTGGAATTAAATGGCTATATCACAGCGGCTGTGAAATGTGTTCCTCCTGGAGATAAACCCACTGCTGAAGAGAAAGAAAATTGTGAGCCTTATTTGGCTCGGGAATTTGAATTATTACCTGATCTAAAAATTGTTCTAGGTCTAGGGAAGATAGGATTTGATTCCTGTTTAAAATTTGTTCGTAAAACATTTCCATTAAAAATGAAGGATTTTAAATTTGGGCATGGTGTGCGATATGTATTACCAAATGGGATCATCCTGTATGGTGCATTCCATCCTAGTCCAAGAAATGTAAATACAAAAAGATTAACCTTCGAAATGATGGTTAAATTCCTAGATACAGTTAAAGGAGAGCTTTAATAGTGAAATTGATTAAGATCAGTCTTTTAATTGTGATGATTAAACCTGTTTTAGGTGTATGGCTGAGTTATGAAGAAGCGGTATTAAATTCGCCTTTTGAGATCGCGACATTGGGTTGGACAATTTCTGTTCCTAATGAAGATGCCTATGTGTATCGTGGTAAAGGTGATAATTGGAAATCATGGTATAAAGTATCGTTGCCTAGCATGGATACGACACTATTTTTAGATAGTACGGCTTTCGCTTTAAATGGTGATGATCTTGATGTGAGTAGTTTATCATTTGCTAAATCCGGAGATAAACTATTGGTAAAAACTGATTCACGAAAGATATGGCGTCATTCAAATAGCGGTACCTATTTTATTTATAATCTGAGTTTGGGAAC
>ENA-OREN01000178-OREN01000178.1-marine-metagenome-genome-assembly--contig:-NODE-178-length-95286-cov-5.153904_pt1 | contig 95286 bp, 73 predicted proteins | sample MGYA00248624_ERZ508555 | MGnify/ENA primary metagenome ERZ508555 (study PRJEB26222, sample SAMN06267773) | marine metagenome | isolation source: Saanich Inlet, British Columbia, Canada | place...
GTCGATCTTTGTCCATTAACTCCTGCTGGAGAAACTGTAGATGCTGACGGTTGTTCACAATCACAACTCGATGATGACGGAGATGGCGTGATGAACAGTGTCGATCTTTGTCCATTAACTCCTGCTGGAGAAACTGTAGATGCTGACGGTTGTTCACAATCACAACTCGATGATGATGCTGATGGTGTGATGAACAGTGTGGACCTCTGCCCGAATACCCCTGCTGGAGAGACTGTTAATTCAGAAGGATGCCATGGCGGTTCAGTCATCACATGGGGTGATGAAGGTGCGGGCGATAGTAGTACCGTGAGTGCTGACTTGAGTTCTGGCGTTATTGAAATATTTTCTACTGACTCTGCCTTTGCAGCGTTAAAGTCCGATGGTTCGGTAGTAACATGGGGCTTAGAGTCTCAGGGTGCAGGTGACAGCAGTTCCGTGAGTTCAGAATTGAGTTCTGGTGTTATCGACATATATTCAACAAGATATGCATTTGCAGCCTTGAAATCCGACGGTTCAGTCGTCACATGGGGTGAGCCATTGAGTAACATTGGAAATGTTGGGGGCGATAGTAGTGCCGTGAGTGCTGACTTGAGTTCTAATGTGATAGATATTTATTCTTCATGGTATGCATTTGCCGCCCTAAAGTCCGATGGTTCGGTAGTAACATGGGGCGATTCAGTTCGTGGAGCTGACAGCAGTTCCGTGAGTTCTGACTTGAGTTCTGGTGTTATTGAAATCTATGGTTCAGCATACTCGTTTGCCGCCTTGAAATCCGACGGTTCTGTAGTTACCTGGGGAGCGGAAGGACATGGTGGCGACAGCAGTTCCGTGAGTGCCGATTTAAGTTCTGATGTCGTTGATATCTACTATACTGGGTCCGCATTTGCAGTGCTGAAGTCTGACGGTTCTGTAGTTACGTGGGGATCGGCAGAACGTGGTGGCGACAGCAGTTCCGTGAGTTCTGACTTGAGTTCTGATGTAATCGATATTGTGTCAGCATATACCTCGTCGACGGGGGCATTTGCAGCCTTGAAATCCGACGGTTCTGTAGTTACGTGGGGTTCAGGATCTGGTGGCGACAGCAGTTCCGTGAGTTCTGACTTGAGTTCTGGCGTTATTGAAATCTATGGTACAGAATTCTCGTTTGCAGCCTTGAAGTCAGACGGTTCTGTAGTTACGTGGGGGGCGGCAGATAGCAGTTCTGTGAGTTCCGAATTAAGTTCTGGTGTTATTGAGATTTATACTACGGGGAGGGCATTTGCAGCGCTGAAGTTCGATGGTTCAGTCGTTACATGGGGTAGTAATCATGGTGGCGATAGCAGTTCTGTGAGTTCCGAATTGAGTTCTGGCGTTATTGATATTTATTCCACATTCGGTGCATTTGCAGCATTGAAGTCCGATGGGTCTCTCGTCACATGGGGTTGGAGTCAAGGCGCGTCTTCAAGCGAAAATTATGGGGGTGACAGCAGTGCTGTCAGTTCAGATTTAGCAGCAAGTGTAATCATCAATATATATTCAACAAGAACTGCATTTGCAGCAATCATTGAGATTTGAATAACGATTGTTTCCTTAGCTTTGCAAGCCTTTAGCAACTGGATGAGTAGTGGTTACAGTGGGCTTTGTTGCCAACGCAACGAGTGTGAGCAATGACTGTGCATTGGTTGCAAAGGGCTGAGCGCTTGACTCACAGGGTATGAGCAGAGACTACCCTTGTGAACACTGAATTTGTGTTTATGGATTATGGAGAAAACCGTTCGTTTCAAATATTTACTTTTAGAGTACAGCATCACGCCTTAGTTTATGGGGCGAATCCTAGGCCTCGATGGAATAAGAGCCTATGCGGTAATGATGGTTGTAGTTACACACCTTCACTTATTCATCGAATGGTACGATAACCAATCCCCCATGTATAGTTTGGTTTACGGCTCTGGCGGAGTAATCATATTCTTCATTCTGTCAGGTTTTCTAATTACACATTTATTATTTATCGAATATGAAAAAACTGGTTCTGTGAATTTAAAACAATTCATTATTCGTAGAGGTTTACGGATATTCCCTGCTTTTTATCTCTTTATTATCACTCTTTTTACCCTTGGATTATTTATTGAAACAAATACAACCCCTAAGCAATTATTTATGGCTGCTATTTATTGGTTCAACCATACTCCAAGATCTGAATACAACAGTATTCTTGACCATACATGGTCCCTGGCTGTCGAGGAACATTTCTACATTATATGGCCTCTAATCTTTATGGTCTTAACAAAGATAAAAGCGCGTGCATCATCAATAGCTGTAGTATTGATAATGATGATATATTCACTGCAAGTTCTACAAAATTATCTCTACGCAGAGACAGATTTGGATACGATTTATCGTTTGCATTGGCGTACTTCAAGTGCCGCGATATATTTGCTAAGTGGTTGTTTGGGGGCGAGTTTCATCCATTCAAAATATTGGGAGAAATTTATCAATCTACCAACAATATCTGTCGCTCTTTCAATTGTGTTCGTCGTGGGCTTTGGAGTTGATTTTTGGTTTGAAGGCGATCAAAGAATTGCGAAATATTGTAGAATTGCAGGCGTTTTATCAGCAATACTTTGGGTTTATATCAACCAGAACTCAAAAACGGTGGCGGTTCTTGAGTTTGCTCCAATCAAATATATCGGTACAGTTTCTTACGGAATTTATCTTTGGCAGGGATTCTACCTTTCAACGGGACCGTCTCGCATTGATGGCCAAGAATGGCCTTTAGAACCAGTTTTTGGATTGATATTATTATGCATTACAGTGCCCCTCTCTTACCATTTATTTGAGAAGAAGTTTTTGGATCTCAAAGATCGATTTAGAACTCATCAAGTTGATATCGAAAAGGAAGAAGAATAGGTTTTGCATCGGCGCTTTGCTACGTAACCCCCTTTTACACAAAGATTAACATCAAAATTATGATGGAATTGGTATGGACGGGGAACATCAAGGCGTACTTCATTTTTTGAAAATTCTACCTTTGCCACTCAAAGTATTGTTTGTGGCAGTTGATATTGGAATTCTTGTTGGTCTATTGTATTATTTTGTTTAATCCGAGTGGGCTTTCAGTCGGCTAGTGCACGCTTAGCGGCTGCGTGTGGATTTCAATCCACTAGTAATCCCGCCATCATTTCTTGGATGAGAAGGGTTGTAGTCTTGAAGGATGAACGGCTCCGCCATAGTATGGCCGACCCAATTCGCACTGAACCAATCGGCGATGTCGATGATGCCACTGCCCTTGACCCGACACAATTAGGCTTTATGTGCGGCATTGAAGTCCACCAACAACTTGCTACTGGCAAACTACATTCCCGTCAATCCGGCGTTCTTTACGATGTGACTATTGATACGGTTCCAGAACAGTGGAAACGTTTCAACCGCCGTTTACGAGCAGCACGTGGAGAAGGCGGAGCAATCGATATTGCTGCACGATTTGAGACCCGTCGCAATCGCTCTTTTGTCTATGTACAATCGCCAAATTCAGGTTTGATTGAATTGGATGAACAACCCCCGCTTCCTCACGATGATGAAGCGATATCCATCGCTTTGACAGTCTCTGCATTACTGGATGCAAAACCGGTATCGCTTCTCCAAACAATGAGGAAGACTGTTGTCGATGGCTCAAACACCAGTGGCTTTCAGCGTACATCTTTGATTTCAGTCGACGGTGTTCTTCAAACAAAAACAGGGCCAGTCGGCGTTGATGTTCTTTGCCTTGAAGAGGACAGCGCCCGTAAACTCGACACTATCTCAACAGGTGATGGCGAGCAAGTCATCTACAATCTTGACCGATTGGGTTTGCCGCTTATTGAGATTGCAACAGCCCCCGATGTAATCTCTCCAGAACATGCTAAAGAGACCTCGATGGCACTCGGTAGATGTTTGCGACAAACACGAAAGGTTCGTAGAGGACTTGGTAGTATTCGTCAAGACCTCAATGTTTCTTTGGCTTGTGGCGACCGTGTTGAAATCAAAGGTTGCCAAGATTTATCTTGGATTCCTCGAATTATTCGCCTTGAAATGGCTCGTCAATTACACTTCTACCGACTTGCCAATGAATTGCGGTCTCAACTGTCTTTGCCAATCCTTTCGCCCGATAGAAGAAGTGATGAGGTAACCATTGAACAACAAGTTTCACTTGCGGTTGAAAAAGCCCTTCCTCTTGTATTGAAAGATGTGAGCGAATGTTTCACTTCGTGTGAATCAAAGATGGTTCAAACCGGTTTGAATCAAGGTTCGATAATGTTGGCACTCCCACTTCCAGGACTTGCAGGAAAGTTTGGTCAAAAAACCGCGGACAAAGAAGGCTCTCAGATGCCACGACTTGGTCGAGAATTAGCCGGTGCTGCGAAATTAGCAGGTGTAAAAGGAGTCTTTCATTCTGATGAATTGCCGGCCTATGGTATTGAAGAAGAACATGTTGAAACTGTTAGGACAAATCTCTCTATTGGAGATAGTGACGGATTCATATTGTGTTTAGCGCCACTTTGGCAGGCAGAGTTAGCACTCGAAAGCGTACTCACTCGAGCACGTTTGGCTTGGCATCGAATACCACAAGAAGTTCGCAATGTTGTGATTAAGAAAGGTGCCCCTGATGATGGAACTACTACGCCCATGCGCCCTTTACCCGGTGGTGCTCGAATGTATCCTGAAACCGATATTCCAGTTTTTGTTCTTGATGATGAGCGATGGCAACAGACGCTCCAATCTTTGCCTATGACGGATGATGAAAGAGCTGAACGCATGTCTAAGTACGAGGTTTCAAATGACCAAGCAAGTCAACTATTGGCTAGGGAATTGGATGATGTTTTTGTTGAATATGCCTCTCATTTACCACACAAAGGTTGGGCCAGCGTCGTATTAGAAAACGATACAGCAAACCCTGAACTTTGTGCTGATGTCATGGCAGTGAAGGAAGCCGGGTTGATAACCCGTGAATCCATGAATGATATTATTGAACATTTCAATGGCAAGACTCCTAGTAGTGAAGAGATTGCCGAATTCGGAGAAGAACATGGATTCAAACCAGCAGATGAAGGCGATTTGGGTGCTATCATCGAAAGCATCGTTGCTGAGCGGGCTGATTTTGTCAAAGAGCGAGGCATGGGTGCTATGGGGCCTTTGATGGGCGTCGTAATGCAAGCGGTAGGTGCAGCAGATGGCAAAGTTGTCAGCGCACTACTTCGGGAAGCCATACAGAAGATTTCGGAGTGATCGAAGTGTTTAGACGCTTGATGGCGTTGTTGCTCATCAGCCTCCTTCTTGTTCCGGCAATTATTGCTCAAGACACAAATTCGTGGAATGATTCACATTCTCTTGCTTGGGAATATGATTTTGAAACAGGATATATTTCAACGACACCTTTGTTTGCCGATGAACAAATTATTGTTCGAACATCTGGCAATAGTGAACCTGCAGTTACTGCATTTGATACAAATGGAAAGAAAACGTGGCAACATTTGAACCCATCATCAACCAGTAACGACATGTCGCCATTGTTTCATGTTCAAGCGGGACAAGGTGAATGTGGGGCATGGCCAGAAATGGTTTTGGTTGGATGGACCAATGGATTAATAGAAGCACTCAAACCATCTGACGGTGAAGTATTTTGGTCGATACAGACAGAAGTTATTGGTTGGGGAGTAACCGGGCAGTTTGCTCTCGATGGTGAATTTGTTGTTGTTCCAACACGCCAAGGAATTGGTCAATATTGCCTCGCAGATGGGCAACAACAATGGTGGACACAAACGGGTCTTGGTTGGAGAAATGGCGTTGCTGTTGACAATACGGGATATTTTGTCGGCGATGAAGCCGGTCAACTTTGGCACATAAATCGTACAGGTGCCGCAACATCGCACGCTCTTCAACTTGGGAAAATTCGTCATCCACCCTTGTTGACCAACGCCGGAATTATTCTTCATACCCAACAAGATTCGAGGGGCACCATTGCCGTAGTTCACTCCTCGGATGGCCGTGTTTTACAGCAGTTTTCTACCGGATTATCGCCTGCTATCCCGAGTTTACGTGGAGATTATGTCGTGACTGGAGATTCCTCTGCGATTCGGCTCCTTCTCTGTACTAATGAATGCGAAATTATTGATGAAGTCCCTTTTCATACCAATGGGGAAATAGGGTGGATGGATAATGGCACGATTCTCGCCCCATCGAATACGCCGAATTCAGCATGGGGGCTCTTCACGTTCGATGCGTATGAAAACCTGACATTTGAATCTCTTGAAGTGGGGATTCAAGGCTATGGTACCGCGGCACCGCTCCAGTATCTAGTAGGGGGCACAACTTTTACTGCATTTGGAAACGACCAATCTTTACTCCGAGTATACAGCGATTTAGATTTAAGTGAATCACTTTCCAATAATGAATTCGATTGGGGTGTACAAGGACTTATTTTTGCGATGTTTCTCTTGATTGGTTCATCTACAGTGTCTCTTTTAAATGGGAAATTTGATTGGTTTTTGAGAACATCAAGTTTACTATTCCTCATAATATTATTACTCATTATCCCTGACTTGTCGATGCAATGGTCGCAGGCATTCGATGAAAAATTCCCTGCAACCTCGCCATCTGAAGAGTGGAATGAACAATGGCCAGATACATGGTTGGGTACACAAATTGTCATCTTTGAATTCGATGGTGAAGAACATACTGCTGGAGGTTTTGTGGGGCATGATACAGTTTTTTCATTGACCCTAACTGCCTGTGACGAATTGGGTTTTGAACTTTCCAGTGAATCAACAGAAATTGGAGTGTATGTCAATTCGATTGCTGGGGTTGAATCAAATGGGTGGGAATTCACAGTCGATGACTCCAAAGGCATCGTTTCTGCTGACCAATCGATAGTCGAATCTACATCAATAATACGCTGGTATCTAGCATGACTTAGGTAAGCCTCAAGTCATTCGCCCCCTTGGGTCGATTTATGTTCCAATCTATGGGGGTACATGGCCCCGCCCTTTCACCTCTTGCGAGCCTGCTATTGGATGTCGTTTTGCTTGGATGTGCTTTTTGGTTATTGGCCAAGCCAACCAAGCGCCCAATTATTGATTCTTTATTTTTGATGAGCCTCGTTCTTTCAGTATCTTTACTTCGAGTCGTCATGCAACCAATCCCCAACGTACAACCAGTTACTGTTGCTGCACTTTTGGTAGGGGCGCAACTCGGTGCTCGTCGCGGTGCAGCCTTTGCAGTTCTTGTTGCCATGACATCGAATTTCTTCATTGGCGACGGTTGGTGGACTCTATTCCAAGCAGCAGGATGGGCAAGTATTGCTTTTGCAGGTTCCCGATTATCTCTTGTGACAACATCGGGCTTGAATCTTCGTCGAGCGTGCGTTGCATCCCTAATCGCTGCATTTTGGTTTGATTTGGTCGTCTCGTTTTCTATCCTTGATGGCACAATTAGCATTACCGAATTCATCACTTATTTGGGCCACGGATTACCGTTTGATTTCCTTCACATGGCAGGTAACTTCACCTTTGTCGTGTGGATGGGCAACTGGTTTTCTGGTTTGCTTGAAGAAGAACCAACCCTTGACGAAATCGAATTTGCGGCGGTGAATGGTCATGGCATCGACGGTTGATGACCCTTCAATGGTTTTTATCGCACGCCATGATTTGAAAATGTCAGCAGGCAAGCTTGCAGTTCAATGCTCTCATGCCGCGGTGTCTTGCACCTTGAATGCTCGGAAAACACATGCTCGCCTCGTTGAACGGTGGCGAAATGCTGGTGCTCGAAAAATATGCCTTCGTGCAGATGATTTGGCGACATTACAACGCCTTGCGGGGCAGGCTCAAGTAGCAGGCCTTGTCACATATTTAGTGAAGGATGCAGGTCATACAGAAGTCCCTCCTGGAACGATAACGGTACTCGGTATTGGTCCTGCGCCACGACGAGCAATTGATGCCCTTGTTTCAGAATTGAAACCGTATTAGGTGATTGTATGGGATTTCGTTCTTTCCTGCATCGAATTACCGCACCAGCGCCTTCAGGGGAGCGCCCGAATGGTCCATGCAAAATGGTCTGCATTGTCAATCAAGGATTGAAAATGGGCAAGGGGAAGATAGCAGCACAAGTCGGGCATGGAGCAGTAATGGCAACGATGAAGGTAGGGGCAGAGAAACCAATGTATCTAGAACAATGGTTGGCCACAGGGCAAAAGAAAGTCTGTCTCAAAGGACGTGACGCAGACCACCTCCTCGCTCTTGAAAAACAGGCAAAAGCAGTAGGTATTTCGACAACGATCATTCGTGATGCGGGACACACTCAAATTCCGAGCGGTTCACTTACCGTCTTGGCACTCGGCCCCGATACAGATTTAGAACTTGAACAGATTACTGGCGAATTGAAATTACTCTAATGTGAATCCATCGATTTGATGAAGAGAGACTCTTTGCGAGTAGTATGCGTGACTATCCTTCGGACCGTGTTGACCTCCGTTCAGATACGGTCACTCAACCAACTCCGTCGATGCGTGAGGCGATGAACAGCGCTGTTGTAGGGGACGATGTCCTTGGAGATGACCCGACAGTTACTCAGTTGGAACAACGTTTAGCGGCAATGTGCGGCAAGGAAGCAGGCTTGTTTGTACCTTCAGGAACGATGTCGAATGCGATTGCGCTTCGAGCTCACACGTCCCCAGGTGATGAAATTATTACGGCAAAGAACAGCCATATTTATCTTTACGAGGGCGGAGGTTATGCTGCATTATGCGGTGCATCAATTGCATTGGTAGATGTGCATGATGGCTTGATGCGTGTAAAAGATGTTGAACAAGCCATCCGAAAGCAGGCCGGCTCCCTTTCGCATTACCCCGATGGTTCACTTGTCTGCGTTGAAAACACCTCCAATCGAGGGGGTGGCGCTTGTTATCCGCAAGAAACATTGGATGAAATTGCCGCACTTGCCAAAGCCAACGATTGTGCCACACATATGGATGGCGCTCGAATATTCAATGCTGCTATTGCCACACAAACTCCGGTTGACCGTATGGTACGAGATTATGATTCAGTTTCCATTTGCTTTTCCAAAGGACTTGGCGCACCAGTAGGTTCTGTTCTTGTCGGCTCAACTGCTTTTATTGCACGTGCTCATAGATGGAGGAAAATGTTCGGCGGAGGCATGCGTCAAGCAGGAATTCTAGCTGCGGCGTGTCTGTACGCACTTGATAATAACATTCAACGGCTCGAAGAAGATCACCGTAGAACCAAAGTATTGGCAAAATCAATCAATGAAATCGATGGGTTTGATGTTGATATGCAAACGGTTGAAACAAATATGGTATATTTTCACTCAGATGTCCCAGCCACACAAATCATGGAACAACTGAAGGTTTCAGGCATCGATGTGATGGATATTCAACCACACACTTGCCGTATCGTTGTTCATCTACACATTACCGATGAAGATATTCAGCGAATACTCGATATCTTTGCCACGTTGTGAGAGTTATATATCCTCGATGAAGAAACATGGTATGACAAGCCAGTCTCACAATAATATTTGTTCAATTTGCGAACATCAAGCACCAATAAGTCCATGCAGACTTTGCAGTTCTTTGACAGTCAGTAAAAAGGGAGAAAATTGGTCACATGAGATAGATGAATCCATACATTCACAATCACAAGAACTTCTCGGTGGGTCGAATCAAACGTCTCAACAACGATGGAAGAATTTACAAAAAAACTCCTTTCACCTCAAAGACGTACAATGGGCCAGATTGTCAGATGAAACGCTCGATCCAGTTATTTCATCACCTTGTAGTGACGAGGAATTGAAGGGGATAATCCAACGAATTTCTGATGGAATACGCCTCAATACATTGCAACGACTCCACCTTCATGGTGGTTTTATTCTCCACGATGGTGTTCAGATTTCTATCATGGGGGGGCGCCTCTTGGTGAATGGCCGAGCTATGCCGACTCAGGTTCCAATAGTTTCTATCCTCAATGTTCTTTCTTCTAAAAAAACCCGTATTGGGTGGGATTTGACGAAATTATTTGTTGCGTTTGGCTCCTTGGACACAGCACGTATCGAAACACTCGGCACACCTCGTTTTCTCCGTCGACAAATACGCCGTGGCAGAATGAACAATTCCCTCGACAAACCAAGTGTTTCAGCCTTGTTTACTTGGATTGAATGGATGGCGGAAGAACACTTGATGCCCGCGGAAAACAATTTCTCGAATCCGTTGAGCAACTGGGCGCGCGATGTCCGGCATCAACTTAGAGTGCCAGACAACATAAAATTCAACAAACTCATTGTTGAAGCATTCAACCGCCAACCAAAAAATCTTGAAGAATTACATGCATTTCCATGGCTTAATCGCTGGAATTCCTATGTGCCAGCAACGCAACACAACACTAGGCGGCCATGGCCATTCACTATTGTTGGAGATAAATTAAAATTCATAGTTCGTACTAAAAACAACGCGTCGAGAAAAACAGCCGTTCCTGATGAACCAGGCATTTGGGCCCTAATGCTCTCCAGCGCATATTCTCCTCTTACGTCAAGTGCAGGCGAATTACTCTATGCTTTGCAATATAATTGGACTTGCCACCTTTCAAATGTTCAACAAATCTCAGCCCCATTGCGTCGTTCAATACAATTTTTACATGAAGTCGTAGACGGGAATTCCGACCGTATTTTCATCCATGACGAGCACATATTGGTCATCGGCAGACTTGGCCATTATTACAATGTCCGAATTGGTCGAGGTGCCCATCGTGCTCCATTCATCATAGATTCAATCGCTGGACTCAACCCACGTCGCACTCATCCAATTTGTATTCATGATGGCACTTTTCATTCGACAGTCCCTCTAGGAGACACCCTTGTTTCCGTAATTCTAACACTTCTTGACGACATCAACACATCAGCAAAAATTGAGAGTCTTATGCAACACCTCTCATTTAATTCGCCCCTGGGATTCCCTCAAAGAATTACTGAAAAACACCTACGATTGATCGATGCAAGAGCCCTTGATACATTCAAACAAGTCGTTGCAAATCATCCAATGGGAATCGCCAATGAAATCACCTGGCTGCCCCATGGCAGTGGCACACATCGAGTTGATAGAAATCCCCCATACCAAGGACACGCTAACATGCAGAATTTGTTCCGTCGGAATATTGCATATAATCGCAGAAGGTGGCAGTATAACAATGCGGATGTGGTACAAACACATCGAACCGAGATGTTAGTTGAGCACGCACTTGCAGCAGACGCCGCATCTCCGCACCCCCAATTCATTGAATTGTGGCACCAATCCTTTGATGAGATTCAAGTAGAGCCACGTGCCGAACCTCTCCACCACATTTACCATCATTTCCGCGGTAGAGAAGATTGGGTGCAGTTGCGAAATATGGAACCAGAGCCGAATGATTTGCCGATAGGAGATATCAGAAACGGAGAGAGAAGGTATTGTGAGGCCTTTTCACGAATCTGGCAAGCACTCATGCTTCATCCAATCGGCGCCACTTTCAGAATGGGTGTACTTGATGGAACTGTACTCTCATTCGAAAATTGCCATCTTGCAATCACGATTCGCAATGCCCAAGAACGTCGAATAATCCGTAGATTTGCGACTCTACTGGGTTATGCTGAACAAGGTAGACAAGGAAACGCCATTGCCTTTGTCCGCAGAGACCAGCCGCGTAATAACGCACGACGTGACCTAACTCTCTTGCTTGCAGGGGCCCAAGAAACACTTGGAGTACCTGGGTCGCCACCTTGGCGGTGGCATTACGCAGAAGTACATGAGGCGCCAAGGGAAATTCCGAACTTTCAGTGGGAACTTGAACAAGATTTACGCGATCAAAACAATCGTAACGGGCCAGATGACTATGTACCTTGAATCAATCTCTACGAACCAGCGCAGCTCCAATAATCACACTGATACTTGCGAAAAGTGAGACAGCAGGCAAACCTTCCTCCGGGCTATCTGTCGTCGATGGAAGTATTTCTTCAGGTTCTTCAACATCAGCAGGTAGGTTGACTTGGTAGATGAGGTGGACTGACAAATCATTTCCATCATAGGCTGCTAATTCCCAAGTGCTTTGAAGCACAATGTTTGAAGTTCCTGAGGTAAGAGGCGGATTTGCAGTGAGATTGATTTCTCCGAGCTCGATTATATCCCGTACTACATGCGGGTAATCTACTAATCCATTGGTTCCTTCTTCGAAATTTGCAGAGTGTTCCACAAGCCAAACATAGGCGACTAGTGTACTTCCATTAGGGGTATTCAAATCTTGAAGGTTCAATGCCCATGAAGCAGTTCCTGTTGTATCACCCGTCTTGTTCCAACTAAAGGTCGATGTTCCTGAAATGTCGGTGTTTTGCTGAGCAAGAGTTGTAAATTCACTTTCTAATGATTCGGCATCAGTCACGCTTCCGACTTTGATTACCGAGCCATTGAACACAACTACAGGTGGTGCCACGACATCATAACGGTCGTAGAACCGTTGATCGACTTCAATACTGCCCAAGGGGTCTTGTGCTTCATTGATGGCTCGGTGAATGTGGTACTGTTGTATGCCGGTTTCATTTACTATACCGTCAAGGGCATGCTCAACATCAACACAATTTGAACACCATGTGGCAGTATATAATTCAACGATAGGTGGTAATTCACTGAGATTAACAGTCGACGTTCCAGATTGGTTTACTTCAAACCACTGGCCGCCAAACATCATGCCGGCATCGGTTGTTGTTGCTGGTGCAGCAATACTGATCGTTGAACTGAGTGCAGTCAAAATCAAGATTCCGAAGAAGAAGAACGCTTTCCGCATACTCTCCCGAGTCGGAACTTGGCTATCAAAGCATTCTGTTCCTGAGATTCATTTAGTTGTTCACCACAGGTAGTACTCATGTCAAAAGCGCCGTTGTCATGGAACTCTCCAGATTCAGATTCTTTCACCATGGCGTCGAAGCGGGAGCGAATTCCACTGCTTGTTAATCCAAAGACGTCTGCCAAAAGGTCGGCAGCACCAGACTGAAGTCCAAAAGAGACCAGGCTGGCATATACAGAAACTGAAACCAACATTCGTTCTTCAACATTGATGGTTAGTGCTTGGGCAGTCCCTTCTTGGAGCAGAGCGAGTCGTGCTTCAGTCTCATACAGAACGCGGTCAAAGTCATCTTGGTCAAGATGTTCTGAAAGCATGTCAAATATATGCTCCATACCTTGGACAATAGCATCTTCTCGTCGGTCATTTGCACTCTTGCGAGGAGGCATAGCAGCCCAACCCATGGAGACTCGAGCTTTCCAATGTTGAAGAATACGGATTCGAGCGTTCATTATTTGCTTTGGAACGATACCAGCCTGCTCCATGGTTGCTCGTCGGTCGAACTTTGGCATGAGGCCAAGCTCTCCAGCGAGTTCAACAATGGCGGCAGCTATAATTACTGCATTCTGTTCATCAGAAGTGCCCTTAATGCCCTTCTTCTTTCTGCATATGGATTGCTTTGGCATACCCAATCGTGTGTTCATGGACTTATCTTGCTTCTTACGAATCAATTCTTGTTCACCACTCAAAGGCTTACAAGACATTTCGACAAGCCATTCAAGAAGATGCAGGGCATTTCGGCCATACAAGGTCTCAATGTTCTTTTTGACGCGACGGGCAAAAGGGTGGGGGTTTCGAACTGAACTGCGGTCAATCTTCTCGAGCAAGTAGTACTTGCGACGATTGTGGACGCCTTTGGAACCAAACTTCATCTTCGGACCTGTGCCGCCAAGAGAGCGGTTGATGTCACCATCGTTTCGGACTGCTTGGTAATGTGCACCTTCGCCAAATAGGGCGGCTCCGTTATCGTTAGCCTCGGTTTGTTGGTCTTTGTGAACCAGGCCACAATCCATGCACCAAACTTCACCTTTTTCGTAAACTCGCTTGAGTTCCTTGCTACAGCACTCGTCACATTGTGTTAGTTCTTGCTTCTTAGTATTCTTATCTTCTGACATCTTTATTATCTCCGTTCTTGTTTTGGGTTTGTGGGCTGATTTATGCGGCCGGCCATCATTGGCGGCAGGCGCCAATAGGATGATATGGCCGCTTTTTTCGGCCCAACATTACTATATGGAAAGTCATCCTATTTAAATCTGTCGGCAATCAAGAGCATTTTTACTACAACAAGAATGCTTCATGTTTGCGACCCAACACTAAATAATACACTCAACAGTATATAAAGAAAGTAAAAAAACAGCGAAATTCGCATGAAAAACGGCATGATTCCACACCATTTTGAAGAATCTATCATTTCCGAGATGTTATTTTTGTAAAATTACCGAGAGGCTTCAAGAACAGTCGACAAGTGTAGTGGTGTTGAGGCGACACCGATGAAGGAGGAAAATGCAGTATCAATCACGCTTGAAGCGGTTGATGCTGGAGATAATCTTCCTCCATGGTTCATCGATGCTCTTGCCAACGGTGTTGCCGATGAACTTTTGATACTTCATCCGAACGAAGCAAGCCGAAACCAAACATTACTTCGTCTTGCCCAATCTAATTGTTCTGCAGATACAACACATCATTTGACGACGGCGAGATTGCTTCAACTACTCATACTAGATCTCGGCCTTCCACCGTTATTTGGGTCTGATGCTGGTTTTTTTACAGTGGTTCACGCCCACGTCAAACAGGCAGCTGAGAACGGTGAACTGCCGTTATTATTTTCTGCTATTGAAGGACGAAAATGGTCTTCCTACCATACAGAAAGAATTCTTTCTTTACATCGAACGTTGCATCAATTGAACAACCCATGGCCTTGGGAAGGAGACCCAGGGGCAAAGGAATTCGATACACTTCTTTGTGAACTTGAAGAACAATTAGGTGGTACCCATCCACACCATGCTTTTGCTCGAGTAATTGATGCGTTAAAATCGAGTTCTGAATGCCCATTTACTCTCAATGATGTTCGAGGCATTATCGTTCTTGATTCGGCGCCGGATTACTCAGAAATAGAACGCAGTTTCTTTGCTGAAATTTCTAAAAAGCGCCCGATCCACCAATTGAGTTCTGTTGGTTCTTTTCGCCTTGGATTCCATGGAGCCTACCTTTTTGATGCAGAATGGGATTATACAACATCAGAGAATTTACCCGACTGGGTGCCTCAGCATGAAGTATGGTCACCACCAAATGAAATCCATTGGCAATCACGGCGTGGTAAACAGAGAAACACTTCACATCACAGGATAACGTTAGAACGAGGTGCCCATTCGATGGAGGCTGCAGTCGAATTGCTACGCTCCTATGGAATCAACGGTACAGGTGGCCGAGTACTCATAATTGATGGGGCTGCAGATGCAATGCAAGACCAGTGGCACTCGCGTCTTGAATCACTTGGCTATCATTGTGGGACTGAACAAAAAACACTCGAACAAATACCTGCTGTTGCGGGCTTGGCGCGTGCGATGAAACTTGGTAACGGCATGGACGCATGGTCTCTTCACCGCCTTCGTGGATTGTATGAATACCAAAGTTTACCGTTGGAAAATGGGGCAGTTGAAGAATTATCTCATCCGTCCGAACCATTATGGAAGCCTCGCCCACATTCCGACATTCTTGAAAACATAGCTCGTTCATTTCACGTAAGAGGGGGTCATGGCTCACTTTTGCGTTGGCTCGGGACACTTGCCCAAGCAACCCCACAACTTGGTGAAAACGTAGAACGGGCCCGTCAGGCTTTGGAAGAGACTCAGTGGTGGTTACATTGCATCGCCGAAATATGGGCGCCATTACTGGACCAAGAAACACTTTCGAGACTCCCATCAAATCCAGTCGGGTGTTCGACTCAACGCCCCCTTCCTCTTCCATCTCGCCTAGATTCGGGAGTCGAATGGCTTGATAGAATGTACAGACATATCGATTGGAATGAACTTTCTAACCGAACCGCAAAACACGATCGTTCGCTCGCAGGATTACAAATTATTCGGGAATCACATGAATCAACCAAAACTTTGCTTGAAAAAGCGGGGTATTCTATTCCAGAAACGGGGCAATCTTTCATCGAATACTTCGAACGCCTCCTTGCCCAAACCTCCTTGCCACGTTCCCGTTCCCGAGGAAAAGATATCCAAATACTTACACCAGAGCAAGCACATGGTGTTGAAGCTGATTTGATACTCCTAGTTGGCTTAGATGTGAACTCATGGTCGATGAAAACCTCCAAAGTTCCATGGCTAGATGCTCCAGCACAAATCCAACTCGGCCTCTATAATTCAGACCTTGCTATTAGACGAGGAAGGCATCATCTCCGCCACCTCTTGAATGCCGCACAAGAAGTCATTTTCTTTGATACGAGTGCAGAAGAAGGCGGCGGCCCAAGTGCACCTCTTTCAGAATGGTTAACCGAAACTCGACATGAAGGAACTTTGACTTCATTTCAATCCGCACCATCTTTCCTTTCTGACTCCGAACATCAAGAAGGACAACGCCATCGAGCATGGCATTGGACGATAGATGAGTATGGCGGCAGCTCAGTTTGGCTCACTCCGCGGCCTTTTACTATGACCATGATTGATAGGAAAACAATAGGGGAACGTGCAGGCCACCGGGGAAGAGATGAACGCCAACGTCTCGGTTTGGCATTACTCGAAGGAAGTACTCCTAATGGGACAGTTCTTTCTTCAACCGCCTTAGCAATGGCTCACGAGCTCCAGATTCAGACGGACCGCAGCCTTCGTCAACCGATGATGAAAGATTTAGAAAATGGTACATATTTTACGTGGAATAATCGAGAACACTTGGTAAGCGCTGATGACCTTGTACTCCAACCTTCGGCATCGCAAGTGAGCATTGGTTCAAGCCAGCAAAAACAGTGGCCTCATCTCGGTTTGAAACGCAATTCTAAATTCAAAGGACCAGCCATAGACCCTCGACCTCTCCCAGCATTAAACCTGAAAAGTTCCATTTTGAATGCAACTTTTGGTTTCAAATCAACCGGTACAACACGAAACACGTGGTCCCAAAGTCGCCTCCAGTCGTGGCTTAAATGCCCCCGGATGGCATGGATGGATAAGCAATTGAAAGCCGAACCTGAAGATGTACAAAGTGAAGATGTGGATTCACGGGCAAGAGGCACAATGATTCACGATGCCGAAGCGGCCATGTTGAATGCCCACGGAGTCATTACAGCGGCTGATGCGGTTGAGAATCCACTTCCATTACATCAAGGCCCAATGAAAAGTATCCCAGAACTTTGGGGCAGTGTGCTGTCATATCTTGGAACTGAAGTTCCTTGGTTAGCACGAAACGATGCAGTAGCTGTACACCGTTGCAGAGAAATGCTTGGCGTGACGCCCCGAGAGTGGCGAATGCATCTCGAAGGCGAGATTGATTTAGAACCGAGCGGGCGTCTTGGCCGGATGGTTTCGGCTGATTTTGAATTAATGGAATCTGCACCTTTGGCCTGCGAGTGGATGTTTAGCGAAGGCAAGACAGAACATGTCCAGATAGATGGCCAAGATGACGGAGGGAAAACCATTCAAATCAATCTTTCAGGCCGTGTTGATCGGGTGGACGCTGTCATTCTTAGTCAAGAACAGCAGATCCAGGCGAGAGCCGATGGCATCTTGGCAAAGGACGTGATAAGTGAAGCACTCCCCCATCAATTTGAAAATCCACAACCAGCAAATAGGCTGGTAATTATTCGTGATTTGAAAACCGTAAATGGTCCAAAATCATCCGATAAAGGCAATCGTCACCGCAAGGGCTTGTTTGACGAAGTACAACTCGGGTTGTATGCACGCGCATGGGAGAAGAGCCACCCTGGCGACCGAGTCGTAGGTGTTGGTGTTACTGAAATTGGAGAATCGACAACCCATTATGTCGAACTCGATGCTTCCATCCTCCAATATATTGAAGGTTGCCAACTTGGAGAGAGGACTGCATATACTCAAACTCATCACCGTACACCAGGTAGTGAATTTTCATACCAAAACGGCTTCAGAGCATGGATTTCTGAACGAATCCGAACAGCAGGTAGGGCGATTGAAACAGCCCAACAAGGGCATGTCAACGCCACTCCAGGAAAGCATTGTTCGTATTGTTCAGTGCGGCAAATTTGTCCGTCTGCGCCACTTGGAGGTGATGTGCAATGACCATACACTTCAATCGTAGCCAACGTCTTGGATTAGACCTTGACAAACACATTGCTTTGGATGCTGGAGCGGGTACTGGAAAAACAACAGTCATGGCAGAGCGCTATGTTCAGCACCTCCTTTCAGCAGAACAAAGGGCAACACATCTCCTTCCGGCAGGACCGCGTGAGTTACCAAAAGGGAGTGGGCTTTTGCGCGCACCTCCTAGGCAACGCACCTCACCCAAAGAATGGAGAGGACTTTTGCCAAGCGAAGTCGTTGCCATAACCTTCACCAAAAAAGCGGCTGCAGAATTGAAAGCACGAATTCGCTATCGCGTCGGTCAAAGTAGAGCAACTGCGGTGAAGAAAGGGGATGATGAAGGGATTTTTGATCCCCGCATACAAGAAGGAGATATCGAGACATTGATGTCAGCACTCGATGAAGCACCTATTTCTACTATTGATGCATTCCTTTCGCAACTTGTTTCACCACATCTGGATTTAGTCGCCGTCCACGTAAGTCGCGAACAAATCTCGGAGGAACGCTCACCACTATTAGTTGAAGAAACTCTTCATTCTGCTTGGCGGATTCGAACCATCGATGATGCCTATGAAGCCGGAGTTCGTGGCAACATAGGCGCCTTTATTGAAGCTAGGAATAGACTAGCGATACTTCTTGGAGGGCAGGAACGTTCAGCAGTTGTTCTTAGTGGGATGTTAGGAAAGTCGTTATTCGTCGAAGAAGCTCATCATGCAATGTTGGCCCGCGCCCAATCTATGGGCATAAACTGGTCCGGAGAAGGGCAAATACCACATGAAGTTTTGATGGACATGTTCTTGGAACCGGTGCGAGATGAAGTTGTTGATTTTGCTCATAGAGTCCAAGATATCTTATTTCAATGGGTCAATGTCTATCAGAACCATTCTGCTAATTATGTTCAAGCATGTGAGGCACAAATTGGAACAACCCTTACGCGATTTAATCACATTAATGCATTGGCTCGCCAACCCTTGCCAACTGAGCCTGGTGCTTGCTTACAATGGGTATGGCAAGTTGCTGTTGCTGCAACGACTACTAATCAATTAGAGAATGAAGAACCTAATTATTTGCCCAAAGGCGGATTCCCTCAAGCCCGCTATTGTGCAGGATGGCATCCTGGATTATTGGGTAAATCAGCGACTAAAGGGCTTTCTAAATCCATCAAAGATGGCGTTGAAAATGAAGCCATCACTCACTCGAATTCCCTTAATACCGAATTCAATGGACGCCTTGGACGCTTGGTATGCTTATTGGGCAAGAGTGCCTTCTTACTCGACCCACTTTCAGACTTACCTCATATGCCCGAAGATTGCGAACTTCGTCATCAAGAAGTCCCAACCTCTTTCAGTGACCTTGCCCCAACTGGAAGGCTGAGAATTTCACATGACTTGCAAACCAACGTTCTCAATGATTTGTTACTTGTTCATCGTGGCTGTCAAGACATTTTGACGCTCCGTAAAGCCCACGAATCCGTACATGATTATGATGATATCCAAAAATTAGTTGCTGATTTGTTGCTTGCTCGTTGCCCTGACATCGTCCGACATGTCTATCCTTCAGCAGTCGTCAACGCCCTTGACAATCTTGGTGATGAACCTTGGTCTGATCAACACATTTCACGTGCAATGCGAATTGCGGGAGACGACCAATCGTGCTTTGAAGACCTCCAACGTCGTTTCTTCACGCTCCAAACAATTCGTCGACAATACCGGGCATTTATCATCGACGAATATCAAGATACCAACCCTGCACATTTCCGTTTATTAGCCAGGCTTTGGGGTCACCGGCGACTCGAATCTGAAGAACCTCAGCGACCGCTTGGACCGTGGGACCCAACGATTTGTATTGTGGGTGATATGAAGCAAAGCATCTATCGGTTCCGTCAAGCAGAAGTCACCGTCATGCGACGAACGGTTGAGGCCATCAAAGAGGCAAACTATGACGAACAAAACGAACCACGCTTGAGCCATCTACGAAGCGAAGGAGAGGCGCGAGACCCTCGACCAGTTGGTGCTGGAGAGTCGTTTATCAGGGGCGATGAAATTGAAGGAAGCGTTGTCAAATCTAAGTTATGGGAACACGTTAGTGTCGCGTTTGAAGATGATGAAGATACTTACAATCTCGTTGACTCGATTCGAAAGGAGCGCAGAATACTCGGACATATCGACCTCACCTCAAATCATCGAACGCTTCACAATTTGGTTCGAACAATGAACGGAATGTTCGACGATGTATTTGATTCGCGTCATTATGTACTTCCCGGAGATTGGCACGCAGAACCACAACAACTTCGACCAGCTAGGGATTCAAAAAATAAAGGGACACTAGAATGGCTCTTGCCACTACAAATTGATGTCGAGGCACCAAGTTTTGACTTGCAGAAGCGAATAGATACCTTTGCCGACCCGAAAGCCAAACGCGCGCATCTTGAGCACGAATTGATTGCCGCGCGTTTGCAAGCACTCATTCAAAACAGAGAGACCCAAGTATGGGATTCAGATGTGGCAGACTACACTAAGGTCACATTCGAGAAAGAAGACATTCGGCCTGAAGAAGTCATTATTCTTGTTCATTCACGAAAACATATGCCCGATTTGATTCAAAGATTACAGTCTCGAGGAATCCCTGTAATGGCAGACCGCCAAGGAGCACTGCTTCAACGCCCCGCGGTCGCGCCACTTCTTGCGTGCTTAGAATTGATTGCTTTCCCTCATTCGCGCCATGCTGCTCTAGCACTTGCACGTTCGCCAATTCTTGGATTTAATGATTCTCAAGCTCATGCATTACTCACCTCAAATGAAGAATTATCATGGTGGAAAAAATTACAGCAATATGCACCGAATGATTCAGTGAAGAGATTGGTGGCGCACATTGAGTATTTGGTACTTCAAGGAGCCATTCATGATGTTTTTGATACTGTTTTGGATTGTTCTGATTTACTTGTCGCCCATCCCGATGACACATCCCGGCAAAACGCTGAGGCATGGTGTGCACTTGCGTCTACGATTGGGGATGAATTGGGCCATGAGGCATCTGCTATTTTCCATCGGATGAAAGCCCTGAAGGGGCTTGGAAACAAAGGCCCTTCAGCAATTACCACTCCTTCTGGTGGCGCTGTTCAAATTATGACGATTCACGGAGCAAAAGGCCTTCAAGCACCTGTCGTTATTGTTGCAGGAATTTTCCATGCAGGAAAATCCGATGCGTCACTTGCTGCAAGAAACAATGTTTTGGTCACACCCCAAGTTGTTGCTGGTAGAATAAATCCCTGGACATCTCGAGAACGACCCGATGATGGATTATGGGAATTTGCTAAACGCATGGACCATGCTCAACGTCAGGCTGAACGGCGAAGGGAATTTTATGTTGCTTTAACACGCGTGGAAAACCGATTGATAGTGGTTGGTTCACCAACTGATACAGCAACCATCAATCAGGAGACCCATCATCTTGATTTTGACAGCAAACCATCGATGAAAACAATGGGAGCAATGTGGCTGGATGGATTGCGAAGCCTTTCTCATTCAAACGGACAAGAGAATTCTCCATGGCTCCTTGATGATGATGTATGTGGGCAACCTCTCAAACGCTATGAAAAATCGGAACTTTCTTTGAATCCGGCAGCATTGATTAAAGATTCACAACTCGGAGGTGATGCAATTAAATCGATTCACCTATATCATTCACCGGATTGTTTCCCGGACCTTGATGTCCAGACCCCTCTGCAAAAATGGAACAGTGTCGAATCCCAACTTGAAATGATAACACCTGAAGCAACTCCTCCAGTTCAATACCTGCATGTCAGCGATATAATGCGAATGACTTCACACGGTTTGGACACGAGTTTCGCGTGTCCGCGCCGGCATTGGTTGTCTGAGGTTCGAGGATGGAATCCAGAACCTCTGAATAGTTTTTCAAATCCCAACACGGGCCAAACACCTGCATCGATATATCCCCCAGCAACCGTTTTTGGAACGCTTATGCACAGATTAGTCGAAATTGGGTTACAAAATCCTTCACAACTGAATTCACCTCCGATTATACCACTCCCTGCAGCATGGACTTATGATGGCAAAGACCTACTTGATGATGAAGCCACAATCCAACGAGTATTGGCAGAAGAAGGCATTGGGAGTGGAGATTCAAATCCTGAAATGTTTGCGGCTACATTTGACCGATTAGCTCATTTGGGTAGATTAGTCCGTAAAGGGCTTCTTGGTCGATTTGCTTCCGGAGAAACTCATTTTGGATATTGCGTAGAAGGGTTAAGAACTGAACTACCCTTTTATTTCAGCCACAATGTTACTTTCGACGATGTCGTTCGTACAACTTTCTCAGTTGATGGGCCACGTCCACAGGCTCTTGTCGACCATGTTGATGTGATATTTGACGGTCGTGCAGATTTGGTTTTGGCTTTACGCGATGAAGAAGGAAAAGGCTGCTTACAAGTTGTGGATTTGAAAACGAAAGACTGTAGAGACACATTCAATCCCGAAAACCCAGATGCTGGTAGCCGCCTTCAAACGTTCAATGGAGACCAACTCGCGCCATTCCCTTCGACATCAGCAGAACGTGCATTGTTAAACGAACATCGGTTACAATTGACATTGTATTCATTGGCATTGGAAGCAATCGAGCAACAAAAGCCAGAGTCAGAACAACGCCGAGTACTTCCTCCCTCGTTACTAATTGGGGCTTCAGGTCGAGTGGTCCAATTGACCGATGATGAATATGAAGAAGCAAAAGCAACACTTAGCAAACACCTCCATTGGATGGCGCAACTTGCAGCAACACCAGACTCCCTCGAAGAACCATCGCGTTTACCAGTTGAATCAACTCACCTATGTTCACAATGCCCGTTTTCAAGAGGAGAAATACGTCTTTGCGGCCCGGAAGGAACCCCTCTTGGCATTATTGATTCTGAAGATTGACCTGTTATTTCTTGCCTAGCAGGACAAGTGTTCCAATAAAATCTTCTTTTTTTCCAACTTGGTGAATTTCTACCTCATCAAATCCAGCTTCGAGTATCGCCGTTTTCCATTGCTCAATACTGAGGGTGGTCATATGTACATTCAATGCTTCTGACCAATCCAAACTGTCTTCATTTTCAAGATAGTGATCAACACCTACTATGAGCATACCGCCATCATTAAGCCACTTATCATAGAACACTTTCAACATCGTTTGTGGGTCGTGTAAATAATAAAGAAATTCCATGCTATGAACTAAATCAAACTTTTGAGATGGTTCCCAATCAGGCAGCAATGCAAGATGATATTCTCCCTGTTCATCAATCGCATGAGCTTTTCCAATCATTTGTGCAGAACCATCAACTCCAACTACATGTGTACACATTTTATCTTCAGCGATTGTACGACAAACCCACCCATTTCCACAACCAACATCAATAGCGGAGTAGTGTTCATTTCGAGGTATTCCAGCAAGTTTAAGCATTGCGTGAACAGAACGAGCGTGACCCTTTTCCATCCCCTTATCCTTTCCTTTTTCGGCCCATTCGCTGAATACATCCGTAGCATCTCGCTGGCTCATATATCCATCCGGGCCGATCCATTCCAAGAAGATGCTCATTACGAAAGGAACATGCGTAACCGACCCTTGGAGGGTTCATGCTCGATGTTACTTCAACCCTCGCTGATGTACTCTATCCCTCGATTGAACCTTATGAAAGCGGCATGTTGAAAGTTTCAGAGTTGCATACTATTGCATGGGAAAAAAGTGGAAATCCTGACGGCATCCCAGTCATTGTGATTCATGGAGGCCCTGGAGGCGGAGGGCAACCATCTTACAGACAATACTTCGACCCTAGTGCTTACAATATTATCCAATTCGACCAACGCGGATGCGGAAAATCAACTCCTTATGCAGAATTGACTGATAACAATACCCAAGCATCTGTTCGTGACATCGAACAACTTCGGGAGTCATTTGGAATTGAACATTGGCATGTTTTTGGAGGGTCGTGGGGCTCAACACTTGCTTTGGTCTACGCCCAAGAGTACCCTGAACGAGCACTTAGTTTGATGCTTCGAGGTATTTTCATGTGTCGGAAGAGTGAACTTCAATGGTTCTATCAAGATGGAGCGAGCCATATCTTCCCAGATGCATTTGAGGCTTATCGCGAACATATCCCCCGCCAAGAGCAAGGAGACCTCATCAAAGCCTATCACACCCGTCTCACCAGTGAAGATGTCAATATTCGACGTGCTGCAGCAAAGGAATGGACTCGTTGGGAAATGGCAACCAGTCGCCTGTTCCCAGACGATTCATATCTTGAAAAAGCCGAAGACCTTGATTTTGCAGTTGCCTTTGCCCGTATTGAATGCCATTATTTCATCAATGCTATTTTCCTTGAAGAAGCCCATATCCTCAATCACATCGAAACCATTCAACATATCCCGACAAATATTGTTCAAGGCCGATATGATGTGGTGTGTCCTGCTCGCAGTGCTTGGGAATTACACAAAGCAATGCCGAACAGCAATCTCATTCTTGTCCCTGATGCAGGCCATTCAATGGGTGAAGTGAGCATTGCTCGGGAATTGGTCGCCATCACCGACTCCTTCCGCCGATGAAAAGAAGGTAAAATGCGGGTCTATTAACAGCGCTTTCAAGCGTCGGCTTGATAGGGTGGAGGTGTGTGGGTGTTCATGGAGGCTTGCCTCCGGGTGAGACAATGACTGAAGAAGGAACCATCCCCCCAGCCGACATTGAATCGACAGAAACAGTTGAAGATTTGAAAGTCAAAATCGACGTTCTATACGAAGCGTTTCAAAGCACACAACAAGATTTGAATGATGCACTTGCAACTATCGAAGTTCTTGAAAAAGAAATTATTGAAGGAGCAGTTGAAAAAGATTCACTGCAAAGTCTACTCGATGAGAAAGACAACCGCGTTAGAGAACTTGAACTGCGTGCAGCAAAGTCGAGTAAAACCGTTGAACGTCTTGAACCTGAACTTGAATTGATGGAAGAAAAGTACACCCGTGAAAAAGACCGATTGGGTAAGGTCTTTGGAATTGCGGAAGAACTTGATAACGACCTTCACCTTGCCGTCAAGGAAATGAAAGCTCGTGATGACTGGTATGTCGACCATATGCAAATTTTCGAAGATCTTAACAAAGCCATCAAGGTCCGTTATGAAATGATTGAACGGGCTATTGAAGCGGAGCGAAAGTCTCAGCACATGGCTCGTGCTTTCACTGAACGGATTGACGAAATGGTCGATGCCCGAGCAGCAGAAATGACAATGGAAGAGGCTGAAAACATTTCAACTTCAGAAACCGAAGAACCTGCTGAAGAGGTTGAAGAAAGTGCTGTTGAAGAATTAATCAGTGACGAGACGTCAGAAGACGCCGAGGATGAATCCACTGATGCTGTTGCTGAAGAAGAACCAGAATCTACCGAAACAACCGCCGCTGCCACTTGGGCAGATGGCGAAGATCCTTGGGCATCTGAGTGAGGCGATTCGATGGCAGGTCTGGCCCATGGCGGCCACGCTCCGGTTATTATCCCCCTTTTGATGGGAGGTAGCGCCTTAATTATTGGAGCAACCATTGACCCCTTGTTTGGTTTAATTCCATTTTTTGGAATCTTTTGTTTCATGCTTTCGGCTTTCTTTGCGAATTTTTGGAGAGACCCCGACCGCCCTATACCTCGTGATGAAGGAGTGCTTGTGAGCCCTGCTGATGGCCATGTAATGTTTGTTCGGCGTGAACGCGCCATTGGGCGACGACCTTCAAAAGACGAATTAGAATCGGGAACATGTACTTCGGACACTTTGACTGGAGATTGGTTCCCAGAACCCCTCTCAAATCCATTGAAGTTTGAAACCGAGCAGCAGTTTGAACCAGTTTCTGAAGGCCAAGAATCAGAAAACGATGTGTATCGCATTGCCGTTTTCATGTCCCCATTAGATGTTCATGTCAATCGAGCCCCAATGGCTGGGACTTTGCTTCGAATGGAACACCGAGCAGGAAAGGGATTGAAGCGCGGACCTTTTGTCGCAGCATACAAAAAAGAAAGCCAGTACAATGAGAGGGTTCGAAGTGTATTCAAAAACGATTCAGATGTTTTTATCGAAGTGACTCAAATTTCTGGAGCGCTTGCTCGAACCATAATCCCGTGGCTCCAAATCGATGATGAAGTTCGTCGAGGCCAACGGTATGGGATGATTCGTTTGGGCTCTCGAGTTGACCTTCGCGTTCCAGCATCTCTTTTCAAACCGAACGTATGTTCCGCAGAGGAACAGAATCCGGCACATCCGAAGGGAGAATTTGTTCAAGCAGGCTCGTCTATTTTGTTTATTCCAGTACAAGATTGAGCCGGTGTAACTGAGCGGTGGATTGAAACACCAAAGCCGAGCCACTTCATGAAGGGGAACACGATGTCGGGGCCGAAATCATTGACTTTAGTCGGAGAGGGCAAGAAAGGCGCCCGCATTCATGATTTAGTCAAGGCACCTGCCAATACCCCTTGGGCCCTAGCCCGCCAACAATCATGGGATGCAAGTGAGCCTGCAACGGTTTATTACACTCCAGAAACTCTTGCTGATGGAACTCCATGTAGCGCAGCGACTGTTATTTTGCGTACCAAGGGTTGCCATTGGTGGTGGTCCAGTGGTTGTACTTTTTGCGGATATTTCAACGATACACGTGATGATGTTACCAATGAGGATTTACATGCACAGTGGGCTTATGCAAAAGAAAAATTCAGTGATTTCAAAGACCATGCGATGGTCAAAGTCTACACCAGCGGCTCATTACTCGAAGATAGGGAGATTCCCGTTGAATTTCAAGAAACGGTTTTGCGAGATTGTCAAGAACTTGGCAAGGAATTGATTGTAGAAAGCCGGTGTGAACAACTCACCGAAGAGAAACTTGCTTGGGCATCACAATTGAATCAAAGTTTTGCAGTAGCAATCGGACTTGAAGCCTATGATGACGAAGTCCTTCGTTTCCATGTCAATAAGGGTTTTACAACTAAATCGTGGGATAGAGCCGTTGAAAACCTCAAGAAATTTGACATCCGTATCAAAACCTATCTCATGTTTAAGCCGCCTTTCATGAGCGAAGCAGATGCATTGAATCATGGTGTTAAGTGGGTTGAAGATGTTGCACAACGAAGTGATGAAATCTCGGTAAATCCAATGAATATTCAGCGGGGGACAATCATTGACCGCCTTCATAGAAATAATGAATATCGCCCACCTTGGCTTTGGTCTCTTGTTGAAATGATCCGACGAGTTCACCCAACAATTCATCCAAATGGTGGAAAAAACGGCGATGAAGACCAAGTTTGCCGCCTTATTATTCACCCCACGGCTGGTGGCAGAGTTCGAGGAGCCCACAACTGTGGCTCATGTGATTCAGTGGTCGTTGCGGCGATTGAACGTTATGCAGTTTCAGGGGAACTCGAAGAATTCGAGGGATTGGGCTGTTCGTGTGAACTGGCATGGAAAGAAGAGTTACTATTGGAGCAAGCACTCCCCGTACCTCTGGGCATTTCCAAGCACCGACGAGGCAATCTTCTCAACAGACTTCGCTCTCTCTGAGGGTACGCTTTCAATCGCTGAAATGCTTCTTGCGGCGTGTGAATGTTTATCACCGCATTACGAGTGGGCGGAATGACCCCTATGGGGTCATGCGAGGGCGAAGACCAATGACAAATGCAACAACTCTACCAGATGTAACTGTTGGAACAGGCGAACCGTCGAGCAGTCGGGTGTTCCTAACCCTTTTCTCAATTGGTCTACTTGGCATCCTCGCCCTATTTTCAAATGTTTTCGGATGGGACAACATTCCTTTGTTTGGAGAAGTCGTCCCTTTGATTGGAAATCTTGGTGGTAGCGGAATTTGGTATTACCTCATAGGCATTTTAGTTGGAGTTGGCGCGATTGTTGCCTCTCTCATCAGTGAGGTCATTGTAGACTAAGGAGGTGTGATGTATGGAAACAGTATTTATTTCAGCGATTCTTTTGATTGCTTCACTCGTCTTAGTATCGAATTACATGGTAAAAGGTGTTGGCGGCATGACAACTTCTCTTCGACAGGTTGGAATGTTTTTGTTAAATAAAGCACCAGCAGGATTGATTGACCTGTTTAACGACAAACCTGGAAGCGGTACCAAAACATGGCTACGCTTTGGAATGGCTTGGCTTGTCATGGCTTGTATAAGCATGTTCCTCGGCATTTGGCATCGCTATGACCCAACTGCTCTGAACTCACTTTCCAGCATCGGTTGGAGTTATGACGATGGCTCATTGTTGGCAGATTATACAGCCGTCTTTTTCTCAACTGCATTGAATTATATTTTGATTGGTGCAGCACTTGTTGCAGTCTCTCGTGCTTCGAAAGGCCGTCTTGCAAGTGAAGCAAGTGCCTCGATGGTGGCAGTCCTGCTTACAGTATCAACCATTGCAGCCCTACTTCTTCCTGCAATCTTTTCTTTTATCACAATCGAAAACGAAGCAAGTGTTTTGGAAGTATTTCAAAACATCTCAACTTTGGTAGTAGGTTCACTACTACATCTCGCTCTTCTCCTCAATGTTTTCATCACAATCGGTGACAGAGAGCATGAAAATATTTCTCCAACAACATGGTTTTTGGTTCTTGCATTGGTTGCTAAAACCATGGGCATGTTATTCGTTTTCTTCGGAGAACTTACCGATTCAACACAAACTGTTTGGATGGCTGAAAGAGTCTTAACAGGATGGGTTCCTTTGGCATTGATTTTCGCTGTTGCTTACCACATCATTCCATTCACTGCTGGAAAGCCAGTTTGGTCTGAATCGATGCAGAAGACCAGTATGTTGTTCCTTTTCATAACGGTTCCACCATTCTTCCTTTCTTCTGCTGATGCAGGTGAACTTTTGCAAAATGTTGGAGCTATTCTCATGACCCTAGGACTTCTCCCCTTACTTGCGGGTTCTTTCAATCTAGTGGCTACAGCAGCCTCAAACCCTGAAAGAATAGTGAAGAACCCTGGAGCCTTAGCAGCTACAGCAGCAATGATGCTCCTTCCAATTTATGCTATTGGAGGATTCTTTACCGGAATGGACACCTTTGTAGGAATAGACAAACTTGGGTCGATGGCACATACTGTCGATACAGGCTTCATCTCCACCGTTGGAGGTTTGATGATGCTCGCTGCTATTTTCACATCCTACCCATTGGCTGCTGGAAAGAAATTGGCAAAAGCAAACAATGCACAACTTGCAGTTTGGCTCACTATTGTTGGTGGCGTGGCCTCAACCATAGCGGCTCTTATGGCGGATTTCACAGCATTTGCAGTTTCAAATTCCGGTGTTGAAGACGCTGTTGCTTCAACAGAAGGATTCTTCTTGGTTTCTGCAGCGATGTTCTATTTGGTAACCCTCGCAAGTATTCTTGCGGCATTGTCAATGATTCATACTGGTCGACCAAACAATGCTTCGTATACGGGCGTGTCTCATTCTAGCGATATTACTTCGTATACCTTAGTTGAAGGTTCAACTTCTATTCGCACCTTGCTTGGCCGAGGGGTTGGCGTTGATACGACACTTCACATTGGAGAGGCTGAGGAAGATGAGGGTGGCTCATCAATCGTCCGAGTCTCAGCCCAACTTCATAATGATGAGATTACCGAGTTCCCCGTTCCTGAAGAACTTGTTATGCTTGCACAATTCTTGAAACAATCGAAGCAATCGATTTTTGAATTTTTCAATGCTATTGATTTGGATGGCTCAGGAGAAATCGACGCCTTTGAATTCCAACAAGCATTGATGAAGTCAGACATTGCTAACCTCCCACCTTGGGAAATGAACCGATTAATTTCAGCAGTTGACCTCGACGGGGACGGTCGTCTCAACCTTCCTGAATTAGATATCATGCTAGCCAAGATTCGAAATGAGATTCTCGATTCCGAGGAAGAGTGACCTCGCTCATATGGCGGGATCACTGTGAAAATTGGATTGGTCGGCAAACCAAATGTTGGCAAATCAACTTTTTTTAGTGCAGCAACCTTAGCAAAGGTAGATATTGCAAACTATCCTTTTTGTACTATTGAACCGAATGTGGGTGTTGCTTTTGTTGCAGCACGAATTCATTGTCCCTGTAAGGATATTCGTCAACGTTTAGAAGCAGAAGGGCGAATCGAAGGTGTTGCTGAAGATGACCCTCGGCAAGGTAGCCTATGTGAGCCTAGAACTGGTTCATGCATCGCTCATCGTCGGCTTGTACCCTGTTTTTTAGTTGACATTGCAGGACTCGTTCCTGGGGCAAGTGAGGGCAGGGGAAGAGGAAATGCCTTCCTTGCTGATTTAGCCAATTGTGATGCCCTCATCCAAGTTGTTGATGCTGCTGGGACAACAGACCTTGAGGGAAACCCCCAAGGTGCGAATCAAAGCAAAGAAATTGCTCAGCAACGTATTGTTGAAGAAATAGAATTCCTCGGTAAAGAATTGGATGCTTGGATTGCTGGATTATTGAGCGATGGATGGACACGAGGAGTTCGCCGAGTTCAAGCCGAAGGGGAGAAAGGCTTAGTCACCTATATCCATGAGCAGTTAACCGGTCTTGGCTCAACTTCTCAAACGATTGCCATTTCGTTTGAGGCATTCAAAAATGAACATGAGGACCTGGGGAGCCCTTGGGATTGGAGTCCACAAACCATTGCAGCACTTGCGGGACATGTTCGAACAGCCCTTTTCCCGATACATATTGCTGCAAATAAGTTTGATATTGCACCATCAGGGGTGCTTCAAGGTATTTCGGCAAATGGAACCCTCATGCCTTGTATGGCAGATGTAGAATTGGCCCTCCGCAGGGCTGCATCCGTAGAATTAATATCTTATATTCCGGGTGATAATTCGTTTGAATTCATCAACCAAGACTCACTTTCTGAACCCCAACTCAAAGCGTTGAATCATATGCTCGAACGTCTTTCAACCAATCATGGCACAGGTGTTTCGACACTTCTTGACACGGTTTTATTCGATGAACTTGACCACATAGTGGTCTATCCAGTTCAAGATGAAACACATTGGACAGATGGCGATGGTAAAGTATTACCAGATGCATTTGTTGTTCCATCTGGCATCCAAGCGAAATTATTGGCTTACAAAGTTCACAGCGACCTTGGTGACGGATTCATCCGGGGAGTAGATGGAAGAACGCGACGCGTCGTTGGTGCAGAGCATGAAATGAGTGATGGCGACGTGCTTAAAATCCACGCAAAATCGTGATCAATGACCCTTTGGTCGGTCATAGGCAGGTGTTAGGCGTGCCATGTCACTGGAGTATTGCCCACTGCGATAAATGAACCAAACTGGTGCAAGTAAAGTCAAGACAACGAATAAAGCAAGGAAATACCAACTCCAAGGGCTGACATCACTCAAAACCATTATCCAGAGTGTCCACAACAATGGAATATACATGAAGACACTATATCTACGCGCCATAACTTGTAATCTAGCACTGCGGAGAGACGCATCATACATATTCGGTGCATCTTCTTTTGACACTAAACCCTTCTCAAGTCCACAACGAACACAGACCTGCGCTCTAGGGCCATTTCCATGAATGAACTGCTCTCGAGAATAGGTACTTGAACAATGTCGGCATGTTGGCATGATACTCCCTCACCCCTCTCCACTCGCGCCCGATTCTTCAAGCATCCGCTTCAAGCATGAGAAAATTATTCAGCAACTTGAGACCTTCTTGTGAACCAACAGACTCTGGGTGGAATTGAATTCCATGTATCTTTAATTTTGAATGTTGTATCCCCATTACTACTTTTGTTCCGGCTTCATGTGCGGTTTCGATAAATGTTCCATTCTTAGATGAAGTTATGCTTAATGAGTTATATCGGGTGAAAAGAGAGGGAGATTCTAGGGTCGAGAATAATCCAGTTTGTGTGTGTACACAAGAGCGAGGGGCACCATGGACGGGTCCATTTGGAGAACGCACTAACTTCATTCCACCAGCCAAACCTAATGCTTGATGCCCAAGACAAATACCGAGAATTGGAATAGTGGTTTTTCCGGAGAGTGCTAAATGAGCAAGTCCCATCGTAAGAGGGGAATCAGTCGGAACCCCAGGGCCGGGCCCAAGAACAATGTGTGATGGTTGGAAGTGAGATACAAATTCGGCACATGATGCTGAATCCCAAACAGGTACAGGCCCGCCATCTCGGGATTTGTAAATCAAGACTTCACGCCCCAAACCGGCCAGAGCATGAGCAATATTGAGGGTAAATGAATCGAGATTATCTATCAATAAGACGCATCCCTTGGCTACTGTATTGTTATCGACAAATCGAACCTTTCCTTCAGTGATTGCCTTTGGAACCGCTTCTATTTCCAATTGATGAATCGAAAGTTCACCAATTGGCAGTTTTGAGTTATCTGCTTCAATCCATCCACAGGCATTTCTAAGGGCAGCAGCTTTCCATTTCGCTTCTTCTACCTCTGTTTTTGGATGCGAACCAATAGTAATGCCGCCACCGGCCGCAACATCTGCATGCCATTGACCGCGAATTTTCCGAGCGATTAATGTTCGAATCAAAATATTCCATGAGCCTGCGCCAGTTGTAAGGTCAATCCATCCAATTGAACCAGTCCAAAATGACCTCGGGCGTTGTTCCAGTTCATCGATAGCGGAACAAACCACCGTTCTTGGGCAACCTGTGATGCTGCCGCCGGGAAATACTGCTTGCAGTGCATCTATGCCAGTTAATCCATCTCCCAAAACACCCGAAAGATGAGAAACAAGGTGCTGAACATTTGAATAGGCTTCAACATCAAACCGCTCTACCTTAACACTGCCAATTTTTGATACAGAAGAGATGTCATTTCTCATTAAATCAACCAGCATCCTATGTTCGGAGCGCTCTTTTTCATCATTGACCATTTCTATACGGAGTTCTTCTTCATGAGTGGATGTTTCCCCTCGAGGCCGAGTTCCCTTAATTGGAGATGTAAATACAGACTCACCGTCACATTTGAGCAATGATTCCGGAGATGAGCAAACAAGAGAAAATCCCAAGTCAGGTGCTACAAGATAAGCCGAGAAGGGGGCAGGATTCACCTCATTCAAGCGCTGGAAAATCTTTCGCGGATGTTCACGAATTTTGCCACTCCACCACCGCCCAATATTTACCTGATACATCTGCCCTGCTCGTATGCTTTCACGTATCGCTTCAATCGCTCGCTCATGTTGTTCATCATTCATCGAACTTGTTTCGATTGAAGCAGGTGGCTTTGATAATGTTTGTAACAAAGATTCAGGAGTCATGTTTTGACAAATGTCTTGACCCCAAGTATCTTTTGAGAGAGTATGGGTGGAAATCATATCTTTTGCTTTATCGTGAACAGCAATTCGTTCAACAAGCCATAAGATTGTAAGTATTTCACCTTCATCTGGAAGATTTTGAAGTTGGAGTGGAAGTGTCCACTGCACCATATCATAGGCGAAGGCACCCGCCCAAAAGGGCCGTTGAGGCAATGACATATCTGGGGTGGAGTCAAAGCATTGTTCTGAGGTCAAGGGACGAAGTTTTTCCAGTAATTCAGATAACGATTTTGCAAAGATGGATGTCGAATGATACCAACATCCATGTTTCCATTCTTCAACCTGAGCGACAAATGGTTGTTTTTCTTTCATCAACCGAACATCTCCATTCAATGGACTGTGTTTTTGAGCGGGAGGAGCATTGTTCTGATTTGGTTGACGCACAACCACTCGTTTTCGAGAAGGCCCGCAAAGAATCGAAAATCGAGCAAGGTGAGATTGGGGTCCGCCTGAATAAAATAACAACTCATCTGGCCCTCCATAATGAACTGCTTTTTCGCCAAGTAGACCAAGGTCTCGCCAATGTGCGTGCAGGGAAAGAAACCGTTGACTCATTGCTCTGACCTCACATCAAACCATGTCGCCTCGTTTTGATAATGTTCTTCTAATAGCGATTGACATTGTTTGGTGAGAACCATTCCTGAACCAAGTTTTTCATCATCTAGTGAAAGAACTCTGCAGGCTCCAATTCCACTTCCAATCGCCGTAACTTCAGCAGCTCTTGCAACCAATCTTTCGTTTAACCGACCAAATTGAATTGGTATTCCTGCAGCTTCAAGCCCTTCAACTAGAATTTCAAAGGTAATACTTGCAACACCGCCTTCAGAGGGGGCGGTCGCCCAAGCAACACCATCCTCATCAAGTACAAGCGGCATCGCTCGGTCAGCATCAATAATTGCAAAATCATGAACCAGAAATGCCAAATCAGCACCCCGTTTTTCCGCAGTTTGATGTGCTTTTAGATAAGGCCCCCAATCACCGTGTTTTGTTCCATTCACTTTCGATGACCATCGTGGGGCAGGGAAGGTTATTGCATCCATGGATTCGTTACGAAAGGTGAGTTTACGGGATTCAATAGAAACTTCTCCTGTACGCAAACATTCAACCCGAACTACCATGTTTGGTTCAAGAGAAGGCTGTGGTTTTTTTTGTCCAATTTTTTGTTTAAAAAAACCAAGAAGTTGTTGTGGTAAATCCTCAGGAATATCAAGACGTAAGCGCCTGGCATGTTCAACCAATCGTTGTTCATGGAATTTCCAATCAGCAAGGCCAAAGGCGCCGTCCCATAACGCAGTAGTGAAAACACCATCACGAGGATTCTCGGAATTGCCTTCACGCATTGACACGCCTCAAAGCAAGTCATCCAAGAATGATGTATCAATGCTCGCTTTAGGGAGCTGTGGAGATGTAGGCTCTGAGAGATCGTTCAACAATGCATTATTCTGAACCGGCTGCATGACCGGTTGTTGCGTTTGGTATGCTGGGCGTCCATATATGTCCTGATTCTCAATACGCTGAGCTGCTGCATAAATGTCATCACCTTGATTTTGGTCAAGACTTGGCACAGATTTACTCTCCAATGGCGGTGGGGCCGCAGGAGTTACTCCTCCCCAACCATCATCTTGAATACCCCATGTCGCCTCTTGCAATTCGAGTGATTGATTGCGACTACGTTGCCCTCCACGTGATCGAATAATGGTGACTAATAATAGAATCGCCACGACCAATAATCCAGCTGCCAACAAGTTCGGTGGCGTTAGGAGAGACGAGAAATCATTTTCATTAGTCGTATCTTGATTTCCATCTCCATTGGCATTATTTTTCCCAAATACATCGAGCATTATCGTATCCACTTCTTCTCTTTCAAAGAAATCATCAAACGGTGTTACAGCGATATACCAAACAGATGTATTGACCAAGGGCTGGTAATTATTTGGAGTGATAAGGAATGAATTAGAGGCTTTCACTTCAGCAACAAAATCTGCATCGGAAATCGTAGAAAAATCAGTGTTTGAAATATAAACGCGATAGCCGCGAACACTTGAATCGGAAGAATGACTCCATTCGACTAAAATATTTGTTTCCATATTCCAAGACAAAACAACATCTTCAATTTCATCCAGATATCCACCTAAATCATCAATTCCATCGTCAATCGATTGAGCAGAAACACTCACTAAATTGTCTTCTTGGGCATTTCCAGCAGTGTCCCGAACTACTACAGCGACCCATATTTCTTGGCCAGCAATCACAGGTGTATCTCCTGCTACAATGTCAATAGTAAGTGGTAGTTGTGGAAGCCGAGAGAGGATTGCAATCGGTGTTGAAGGGCCTGTTGTCCCCATGCCAACTGCATCAAAAGTCCAAGTTGCAGCATAGACTTCGTATGTTGCTACATCACTTTCTCCACTTAATTCAAAGTCAAGCAGTAAAGCGCTACCATCATCATTTGGACGGTCATATAATTCAATTGTTTCCAGAGGTGCAGGTGCAGTAACATCTTGTAAATTGTTGATTGGTGTAACAGTCGCTTGTGCTAAGTCAGTAAGATAGACATTTCCAGCGAGGTCATGAACAGTTACGACGACATAGAGTTCAACATCAGGCTTGATGAGTTGTGGAGTTGCATCAATGATTCCTGCTTGTCCATTCCCGCCGTAAAGAGCCGTTGAAATCGATAGTTCAATTGGGTTGTAATCTTCATCAATCCATTGTTTGTTAATTTTCAAACACGCACATTTGTCATCATCATCACCAAATGCAGCCCAGGCAACTGAGAGGTCAGATATTGGCTGGTCTGCAGCCCATACGATGTAGTGAGAGAAGTCATCAGCATCCGATATCGTCCAGATGACATCAATTGCTGTTCCATCATCATCTGGATGGTCAAAGGCGTTGACAGCACCTACTCTGTCCGGCGTTGTGCCGCCTCCGGCAATGTTGCGTAGAGGAGTAACTTTTACCAAATCGACATCATCAAGATTTGCATTCAACCAATCATCGTAAGCTACAACGCCAACATAGTACGCTTGACCATCTTGGAGTGCAACACCATCTATGCTCGTAATAGTCGTTGAAGTTTCAGAGCAGTCATCAATGATTTTCGCTTGAGAATAGTCACCGTTTGCAACTGAGGCTGATGTAATATTATCGCCATCAAAATTACCCATTGACAATCGAATAAATATAGCATAGAACGTGCAGTCTTCTGCGGGGTTGATATCCCATGAAACAGTGATTCGTCCACCATCGTCCTCGGGAGTATCGATAGCAGCAACATTCTCCATCTTAGGTGGAGCCGTATTATCATTCAATCCACCTGTTGGTACAACCGGTCCAATGATTGTTGGATTCATCACATCTTCCTGACCCGATTCATCAACGCATGTGAGGGCAAGCCAGTACGGTTGACCAGCATCAAGGGAGAGAACAGTTGTATTTCCTTCCGCCTTCATGACTTCAGATTCAGGAGTCAATCCTAGTACATCAGTCATTGAAGAGGTTGAGGCATAAATCATAGTACTTGTCAAATCAAGCGATGTACAACGAGCCCATTCGACCTCGAGGTCACCGTCAGCGCCACCCTCGTGAGGCCCAGCGGTTGCCCACAGTGGTGAGAGAGGAACTTCATTGGTTGGAGAAGCAGGGCCCATTATTGGCGATGGCGTTCCGAGGTGTCCATCATCGTATTCAACAACGACTACAGCATAGTATTCTACACCATCAACCAATGCTACTCCATTGGCCGTAGTGACTTCACTTGAGAGGCGACTGTGCAATGAAATGGCTTTGTCAATCGTGCGCCCAGAGAGGTCCGCAGCGCTGAGTGGTAAACCGTTTGGAGTAGAAAAAGGACCTTCATTAACGTAAATCAAATAACGAGCAAAGTTGTCATCATGGACTAGACTCCAATTAGCTAACAAGGCACCCCCGCCATCATCAGGACGGTCAATGATATCAGTCAAGGTAATCGGCGTTTCAGTACGAACGTAATCATAGATAAGACGGGCTTGCAACGAACCGTTTGAAGGAGAACGTAGTGTCATTCGCAAGAATTGCGTTCCATTTACAATGACGCCGTTATCGACAGCGAGTTGCATTGTCGTTTCAAAACCAGGCGTATTTGCAAGTTCAATTGTGGCATTGTATTTGAGACTCTTTGAGTGAGCCCATGTTGCTGCATTTTTGACTGGAGAAGTGAATGCCAATGGGACGCTTTGGAACAATATTCCATTGGTTCCAACAACACCCTGCGTTGGATCGAGAGCAACCGTTGAATTAAGGTCAGCAAGTGTAATGCTCATTCCCGGATGTGTCATACCGGTAATATCTTGAGTTACTAAATTAAATCCAACATTAAGCGGATTTGCATAACGAATAGACACGCGTTCAATTTCAGAATATTGTGGATTATTCTCGTATCCAAACAGTCCTTCGCCATCAGTAGTGAGCCAAATATAATCTGATGAAATTGTACCGCCAGTAAGCAACGGCATAGAAATCATTTTGAGATTTTGATGTGAATTTGTTCGTGCTTCAATAATTGAAACACCGTTATTACCGAATACCAAAACATGGTCTCCATCACTAATCATTTTTTGTACAGGCCAACCGAAGACTTGGTAGGATGGTATTCCGTTTTCAAAGAACGAAGAGGTGCTGTTCCAATGAGTCATTGGTCCAATATCTGTAGCGATATGTACACCCCAGAAATCACTTGCCAAAGCATCGATGTTATTGGATGGCAATTGGTCAAATTCATGGCCTGTAATTGTTCCAGAATTCAAATCAATGGTCGAAACAGCAGGGCGTTCACTTCCAGCACCATCATGACTCACATGGACCATAGTACTGGTGGTGGCAGTTCCATTAGGAGAGACAACAGTACTTGTTGTGGAAGTTAGTGACATGGTAGAAGTGCCCATTAGTCCAGAAGCCGAAGTGTACAAAGTCGTAGCATTTGTAGTGATGTCCATTCGAACCAAGCCAGCAGTTGTCGTCATCCAGAGGTAATTTCCTTCGACAAGAACATCTTCAACGATGTTGGTAGGGAGTCCATCGGAAGTGGTCAAAGGATTGATCCAGTCTGCCGTAGCATAATCCCAACGACCTACGCCACCATTGGTGGCGATGTAGAGTATGTCAGGGGTTGCTGCAAAATTATTGATGGCGTTCGAAGGTAGGCCACCGATGAGTTTGCCATTTCCGTAACCAGTTTGAATATCATAGAGTTGAACACCAGGGGCAGAACCACCGCTTCCCATCAGTCCAAGAACGAGGGTAGTGCCAACTCGCACCATTCCATCGAGATTGTTATGCAATCCACCGTTCAATCGCGTGATGATTCCCGTGGTTGTGTCAAGTTTGTACAACCCAGTTGGAGTAGTTGTAATGTAGAGGTCAGTACCTATCAGTTCGGTATCCTGAGCCTTACTATTTGCAGTCATTGTCCATCCATCTTGCCATAGAATTGAACCATCAGTTTGCCGTTCGCCTTGTAAGATTCCAGCACCGCTTGATTGGCCAAATCCTTGGTTTGAGCCCACAGTTGTAATCCACAAATGTGTGCTGTTTCCAGTCATTGTAGTCACTTGACCACTGACTAAACCAGGTAGTGTAGCAATTGTATTTCGGCCAAGAGAACTAATGGTCTCAACTTTACTGAATCCAGATGAACCACCTGCTTGACCAACTAACCATTCACTTCCCAACCATTGGAATGAGGTTACAGAAGAGCCAGCGCCATTGACGCTGGCTTGAGCATTAGAATTTCCAGAAGTAGCAATGAGGGAGAAACCACCACCTATGATGTTATTTCCAGATAAGCCGATGCCATGTCCAAGAACAAGGGCACCATTTGCATACCCAATCGAGTCCCACCATACACGGTCACTTGGTAGACCATTGGTTGTAGAAGTAATTGGTGTAAGCCAAGCACCGGTCGAGTAACTATATTTCTTAATGTCCGCATCATCTACGTAAAAAGCGACGTAAAGCGTGTCGGTTGTGTCACAGGTAACACCAGCAACTTGGCCGTAATTCTCGTTCCAATCGGCACGAGTGAATGAACCAATGATAGTACTATTTACGAGGTCTAAGCGAGCGACACCGCCGTTATTTGAATAGATTCCAATATTCAGTACCCCGCCACACATAGCCATAGAAATCGGGTAACCATTTGGAGTACCGCTTTGGCCCAAATCAAATTGAGTCCAAGTACTACCGTCCCAATGTGAAACAGCGCCGCCTTGGAATTGTCCAAAGCCACTGACGTCTCCACCACCAACAACAAGGTTTGTGCCATCGGTCCACAATTCATAGATGCGGCTTCCAGCATTATTTGGCAAGCCAGAACCTTCTTCCCATAGTGTGAGCCATTGGTTGCTAGATTCATTGTACCGGGCTACTCCATCTTCAGTAGCAAACAAGACTTCTCCATTATATTCAAGAATTTCTCGAATCGGGAAATCGAAGTCGTCGTCGTCCCAAGTCCCGATGGTAGTGCCGTTTGGTGCGACGAGTTCCAAATTGCTTTCACCCCAAGAAATCCATAGATTTCCAGTTGTAGATTCGTATGCAGTGACTCTGTCAACTTGTCCAATTGGTAAGATGCTTTCACCCCAAGAACCGTTGCTTATGTTCCATTGAGCAATACCGCCGGAGCCATCGACTTGCCACCAGTTTGGCGAAGATACACTTGCCATAAGAATATCATCAACAATGCCGAGGCCATTGACATCTCCATTGTTTTCATCAACCTGTGCTCCAGCATCTAATGCCGAGAGTGCAGTGTAGTTTAGGGCATCAAAACGATAGATATTATCGCTGCTGGTGCCATCATGATAATACATGACATTTCCATAGAGAATCATGTCAAGTGGGTCGCCGTTTCCAGCAAAAAGACTGCTCGACTTCTCGATATCATAGACTTCAAATCCAGTTGTGGCATTGAGAAGTTGGAATCCATCCGAACCTCCAATCCAAATATTATTTGGGTCAAGGTCAACTGAAAGAGCAGTTGCATCTTCGTTTCCGCCATCTAAGAAATTATCTTCAGTCCAGAGGGTCAGCCATGCGTTATTTGTAATGTCATAGCGTGCGATTCCTATTCCGTCCAAGGCGATAAACGCCGTGTCGCCAATAACAACAACTGGAGCGTTATTGGTTTGCTCACCAGCCTCCCATTCTCCGACGACATCAAATGGAGAGGCAGTTATGATTCCAACCCCAGACGTTGTTCCTCCGAAAATGTAGCCGTAACTATCGGCTTCAACAGAATAAGTTGCCCAGTTTGGCATACCGTCTTGAACATTGAGACAATCGGGATCTGTAGAAGATATTTGACTTGTTGACCAAGAACAAACACCAATGTTTGTTCCCGCATATATGGTCCCTCCAGATACTGCGAAATCGAAATATTGTTGGGGCCGAGTATCCCATTGACGACCGGTTTGGAATGATGTAGAACTCGACCCATCCCACTCAATAGCTCCTGCGCTAGTTCCGATGTAGAGGTTGCTTCCATCTGCCTCTAATGCGTAGATGTTATCATTTGGAAGTACAGATGTTGCTGAACTTTGCCCACCGGTGTTACTCAACGCGGTAAGTGGAGACATTAATTCTCCAGTTGAAAGGTCCTTTCGAGCAACTCCATACCCAGGTATGCCAAAGTAGAGGATATTGCCAGTGACTGCGACTGGGACATTATTTGCGCCGTTGACGCCAGTAGAAATCCATGGTGTTAACCATGAGTCATTGGTAAGGTCATATCGAAGGACCCCACTGGTATCTGTTGCTAAGTGTACCGTGTTACTGAACAGAGCAAGGTCAACAGCAGCAGTATCGTAGACAGGAGCAGCAGAGGGTAGCACGCCCGTTAAATCAACACGGAGCATTTGGCCTTGACCTGTGATGCCAACAACAGTCGAACCATCAGAGTCGACACGAATGATACTGTCATCATTCAAATCAGAATTTGAAGAATTCCAAGTTTGAAGTAGTGTTCCATTGTTATGCATTTGATGCAATCCGCTTTCAGATGCGATGAAAACATGTGAACCATCATTCATCAATTGATTGACAGCCGTTCCCAAATAAATCGGTTGAAGCCAGCGAGAAGATTGGGTATCAAATCGATTCATCCAATCATCTGCAGCGACAAAAACGACACCATTCAATTCGGTTGCATCTTGCATGCTAGACGATGTTGGACCGCTTCCGATAAGGAGGGTTCCTGTTTGAAGCGGTGTTGAACCAGGAGTCAATTCAGCAAACGAACCAAACCCATTCCCAAGTAACAACATCTCTGCCGCAGGAGCACGATTGCCAAGGGCGGGCCATACTATGAGGTCCTTGCCATCACCAGTTAATCCAAATGCCGAAATCGGCTGAGAGGATGAAAAGACACCGACAGTCGTGTCGTATTCATGGAGATTATCCCCGCTCAAGATGAATAAATCAGAGCCGGAACGAACCATGCCATTGATGGTATTACTTGTAAGCCAATTTCCATCATTCCATGTCGAGAGCCAAAAACCAGAACTCCAATCATAGCGCGCCAAACCATTGCTAGGAGAAGCGAAAAGCAACTGATTACCAGAAACAATCATTTCAGTAATTTCATCGGAGTGGAGACTGTTAGCAGAAGTCCAGGTTGACAATGCGCTTCCCGAATTCAAATCCCAACGAACAACTCCTTCGCCATCAAATGAAATGTAAAGGATATTATCGACTTCTATCATATCGAGGCAAGCACCGCTTGTAGTTTTCACCACGGAGGACTGCCAACTCTGTCCATCCCATTGCACTACTCCATTTTGATTGGCTGCGAAGACATAGCCATTGGATGCAATCATGAATTGGTCGTAGGTTGAAGAAACTGAAAGAGCAGTTTGCTCACTTGTATCGTCAAGAGAATATGCATAGAAACCTTCGTCGAGGGTAAGAACATGAAGCAAATTATTGGATATATCAATCGCTAAATCATTGATTTGAGATTCGAACTCAATCACATCAATGACAATTGGGTCATTTGAGTAATCCAATGCCAAAAGAGCTTCATCGATAGCAAGATACATCCTTCCGTCGACCGGGTGAATTGCGGATGCCCGAATATCGAGTTCCAATGGGACTAGTGCGACGACCGGATCGACAGGCGAAAGCGCCTCGATGACTAAGTCTGTAATTTCAGCATCAGAAGGAAGCGTCCAAGTTGCGCCGGAATCACTGTTAGGATTTAGACGCCCAGAATAAGGATTTGGACCGATAAAACTGTCTTGTGAACCAAGCATACCAAGTCCTCTCCAGTCGAGTAAATTGACACCTATGTCACTCGCTACAAGCATCGGTTCTTCAATCATCAAGCCATCACTTCCATTGACTCTTATTTGGAAGGAAACGTTAGACAGGTCAGCACCTGGTGCGAATTCTAAAGTCCATGAAGCACTTGCTTGACCACCAGTAACTGCATTTGCACCAACCGCGTCTAACTGGACCCAACCAGTATCTTCACTACCCTCTTGAGGCCAAATGGTATCGCTGGTGGATTCATGGGCGGAAACACTGGGGATTGTAAGTAAAGGTGCAGTCGATGAAAGCAGCATTAACACAACTAGAAGCAGTGCTCTTTGAGCGTCGCGAGGCAGGGTCGCAGAGTTCACCTTCATGTTCGTCACTCACCATCGGGGTTTTAGGGTATTTGAAAGGGCCCCTCAGCCGTGTAAAAACATCTCATCGAATTAAGGCCCAAAATACATACGATTTTTTAGAATCTTGTTTTTTCTTTTCTTGGTGTTGAATATAATTTCAGTCTCGAAAATCCAACGCATGTATACAGATAGACTCCAAAGCCGTTGCCTTTCACGCAACACTCAAACCTAAGACCTGCTTCGTGAGGCAAGGTCCAACTATGAATCTCGATAAAAAAGAGCGCTTGCTTCGAAAAGAAGCGCTGGAATATCATGAGGCGAAACCGCGTGGTAAAATCAAGGTTGTACCTACGAAACCCCATTCAACAGCCCATGAACTGAGTCTTGCTTATTCACCAGGTGTTGCTTATCCCTGCTTAGATATCGCAGAACGGCCTGAGGATGCTTATCGCTATACTTCGAAAGGAAATTTGGTTGCAGTCATATCGAACGGAACAGCAGTACTTGGGCTTGGAAACATCGGTGCGCTTGCCAGTAAACCGGTTATGGAAGGTAAGGGCCTTTTGCTGAAGACATTTGCCGATATCGATGTGTTTGATATTGAAGTCGATACCGAAGACCCCGAATCATTCATTGAAACGGTCGTAAATATTTCAAAGACGTTCGGTGGAATTAATCTTGAAGACATCAAAGCTCCTGAATGTTTTGAAATCGAAAGAAGAATTGCAGAAGCGACTGATATACCAGTCATGCATGACGACCAACATGGTACGGCTATAATTTCTGCTGCAGCATTACTCAATGCTGTTGAAATTCAAGAAAAAAGCCTTGATACCATCAAAGTGGTCGTCATTGGTGCTGGTGCGAGTGCTATTGCTTGTGCGAATCACTATGTCTCAATCGGTGTTACCCGCAAAAACATATCTATGGTTGACAGTAAAGGTATTGTTACAAAAGCACGTCTTGAAGCAGGTGAGTTGAATGAGTACAAAGCACCATTTGCCCATGACAGAGAGGCAGGTGATTTAGCAGATGCATTGCGGAATGCGGATGTTATGCTCGGCCTTTCAAGAGGCGGACTTGTCAATAAAGAAATGGTCGCTTCGATGGCTAAAAAGCCAATAATTTTCGCCCTTGCCAACCCAACACCCGAAATCACCCCCGAGCAAATCTTGGAAGTTCGTGATGATGCAATTATTGCTACAGGTCGTTCGGATTACCCGAACCAAGTCAACAATGTTCTAGGCTTCCCTTACATCTTCCGAGGAGCACTTGATGTCCGCGCTCGCGACATTACCCAAGGAATGAAAATGGCAGCCACTCGGGCACTTGCCTTACTTGCAAAAGAACCGGTGCCGGACTATATTTCGGCTGCATATGATGGAGCAACAATGCAATATGGCCCAGAATACATTATTCCCAAACCATTTGACCGCCGTGTTTTGATTTGGGAGGCTTCTGCTGTTGCTCAAGCCGCAGTCCAAGAAGGCGTGGCTGCCGTCAAACCCGAGGAATTTTCAATTGTCGATTACCGTGAAAAATTAGAGGCTCGTCTGGGTCTTTCTTATTCAATTATGAGGCACGTTATCAATCAAGTTCGAGGTAGAGGAAAGCGAATTGTATTCCCCGAAGGCGATAATGAGAAAGTCTTGCGTGCGGCTGCTCAATTGGTCGACCAGAAAATCTGCTACCCTATATTATTGGGCCCAGTAAAGCGAATTGAAACTATGATTGAAGAACTCGGGTTACATTTCGAATACGAAGTTTTCGACCCCCGTAAAGACAAACGTCGTAAAGGAATTTTTGCTGAAAAGTTTATGCAAAAACGTAGCCGAAAAGGGCTGACTTATGCTGATGCCCATCGCTTACTCAAATCACGGCCTTATTTTGCCAGTCAAATGGTCGTGAATGGCGATGCTGACGGCTTTGTAGGTGGAGTCAGTAGAAATTATGGCGATGTATTGCGCCCGACACTCGAACTCATAGGTGCAGATGAAAATTCGCATTGCGTTGTTGGCTGCTACATGATGAATGTCAAAGGCCGGACAATATTTCTCGCAGATGCAACAGTAAATGTCTATCCCGACAGTAGAACCCTTGCTGAAATTGCAGTTCAAACTGCAAAAGTCGCCCGACGCTTTGGCGTAGATCCAAGAGTTGCGATGCTATCTTTTTCGAATTTTGGTTCAAGCCGCGCTCAACGCTCTGAACGAATTGAAGACGCAATAGAATTTGCCCGAGAACTAGACCCATCACTCGTGATTGATGGACCAATGCAAGCAGATACTGCACTCAACGGGGAAGTACAGATTGAATATCCGTTTATGGATTTCAATGGTCCGGCAAATGTTCTGGTCTTGCCAAACCTTGCTGCGGCTAATATCGCCTACAAATTACTCGAAGAACTCGGAGATGCAGAAATGACTGGCCCAATCTTGGAAGGAATGCAGAAGCCAGTGCAACTTGTAGCCCGTCAAGATGGCGTCCGGCACATCGTGAACATGGCTGCAATATGTGCCGCAGACGCGATTCGTCAAGATTCATATTGGGAGTCTTTAGTCACGCCCGCCAGTGATGATTGATTTCGCAATATCGTCAAAGAAGATTGTAGGTCGGCGGGGCCGCCAAACTGCTCCTGTGGCAAAACCAGCGCACAATCCCCCAAAGAGTAAGTTGGCCCAACCATCGGTTGCATAACTTCCCATTCCTCTGGCGATAGGAATGACAAAAGAAGGGAGTATTCCGAGGACAAACGTCCAAAACATTTCGCCACGAATATTGGCTGCCAAATCGGCATTATGTGGCACACAAATCGGCTCACTTTCGCGCACTGGTGTAATGACAAGACGGATGGTAAGATCTCTCAACTCTCGGTCCATAGGTGCGCTTGAAAGTGCAGTTATGCCCTCTTGGGTTGGATGGGTTTCTATCGCAGCTCGATGTTCTGCCATTGGGCCGATTCCTGTGAAAGTACGTGGTCGACCATCCATCATTGCTCCCCGGTAATTATTCGAAACACTATCAGCCAATACTTCGATTTTCCCGGGGGTGAGTTCGAATTGGATTTGTTCATGGGCATATCGCCATTCTCCTTCACTTGGACAACGAATTTCCCATGATTTCCCCGGGTCAAGGCCATGGTCTTTCGCTTCAAAACCTTCTGACAAGCGCATACAAATTTTTTCTATACGTTCGCCGCTCAACAGAATATTTTCACCCTCGCGTTGAAGCAGTTGTTGGAGTTGATTTTGCGATAATGCAGTTTTCATTACATAATAATCAGGACATTGAACCTCATGTCGAGGTCGTTGGCCGCTATAGATCCACCCTCCTTTTTCAGTGCCTAGAAAAACGCTTCCCGCTTGAATTGGAGAGAATTCAATATCATAGTATTGAATGGCCAAGTTCTCACCTCATTGCAGGGTCGCTTGCATTCGCTGATACCATGCCATACCTTTGTCATGGTCTTCAAGTAATGAAAATTGAGGGAATGGGGAAATGGAGCGCATATAGCCAAACACAGAGAAATCAACGAGATTTGGGCCCTCGCCACCAAAAAACATCTCAGTTCCATGGGCTTCTGTAAATTCAGTCAGTAAGTCATGCCAGAGTTGCTTCGGTTTCCGCCCATCCTTTTTGACTCGTTTTCGAGCAATAAAGCCCCACATTATTGGAAAACCCGCCCATGCATACAACCGTTTTGAAATAAATCCAAATTTTTCGAGTTTGGAAATTCTCACTGTTGTTTTCAAGGCTGAACCAATGCTCCCGTAGAGGATTGGAATTGTTGCTTTCGACATTTTGCTATCTGCCCATTCGAGCCATTCAGTTTGACGTTCAGGGTCACCAATAGCGGCTAATTTACCACCGTTATATGCCTCATCAATGTGTTTGAGCATAGGAGTGGAATCAACATGGAACTCACCTTTTTCATCTGTGAAAACAGGTACTTTACCCCATCCTCCAGTAAAACTCACTTCCTTCTTGATTTTCATACCATTGACACTTACATACTCAACATCAAGATTAAGATGCTCAATTAATCCACGAACCTTCCAACAAAAGGGGCATGTGTAGAGCATATGGAGAGTGGGAGTTTGACCCATAGATTGCCGGAGTTGGCACTCCTTCTTCAATCCTCGTCATCTGCCTCGGGTCTCCAACCGGGCTTCCAAAAATCAAGATTGTCAAGCCAAATCATCCATTCGGAATCTTCGCAAGTAAGTAAACGGAATGCGCGGGCATCCAATCCACTACGATTGGTATCGCTCAAAACACCCTCGCGGGCAGCATCATTCCATTCAACTTGCATTCTCCGAATTTGTCTGCGAGCTTCCTCTGGGTTGTCAAAATTCAATTCACACGCATCTCTTAATTCCGAAATCAAAATCCTATTGTCCTTTAACAAAGGGTCGTTTACGGGTGTGCGGCCATTGTTCTTTCGCCCAAACGGCCACCAACCCATGCCAGTGAATCTCCGGCCCCTCCCTATGATATTTTGTACTAATGCATATGGTGGCTTCATGAAGAAGAACACTATGGCGAAACCATGGCAAGGGTCACAGTCCATCTTCATGGCGTGCCAAAGGAGAAAGCAAATCGTGAACTGATCGAGATGTATTCAAAACGTATTCATTCACGAGGTATTCGTATCGAATATCATTCTGATAAGATGAGTATTGAATCATACGCAGACTTCCTCCAAAAAAGAAAAGGGATGGTCATATATCTTGATGAAAGAGGTGAAACTCTTGATTCGATTGAATTTTCAAACCGCGTTCAAGCCTGGAAAATGGCAGGTGAAGAGACACATTTAGCAATTGGCCCAGCACAGGGCTGGCCAAATACAAAGATGCCACATCAGGCTAATCGCCTTTCACTTTCGAAAATGACTTATCCGCACGAGTTAGCAAGCGTACTCTTGGTTGAGCAATTGTATCGTGCTACTGAGATACTTCGCGGAACTGCTTATCATAAGAGTTGAGCAAAGGGTCAAAAAGTGCTGTTTGGTCGAGCAATCGAGAGGGAGTTCATGTTAATCTTTGATGCGAGCACTTTGCAGTGGATTTTGGTTGGCTTTGAAGCAACAATTGGACTACTCTTGTGCATCGGTTCGAAAAGTCAACCGTTCCCTCAACCTTCCTGGAGATTCGGTCTTTTTATTCTCGTCATTGCTTCATTGATTGCTGTAGGTCAAATGGCTCCAAACCCGGTTTCTGTTACAGGGCACTTGGTTTTGCTCACCGGAATGGGTTCGTTTGGCCTTCTTGCTGGAATTCATCATTTAGTCCGCACACGGAGAGAAGTACTCATCGCACCCTTTTCTGGTTTCTTGTTCTGTGTCGGTGTTGGAGGATTAATGGTTCAAACATGGAGTGATTTGAATCAATTTGAACAATGGGCGGGATTCTTTTCATTGGTCACGCTAGGCGGTGGACAAACATGGTTAGTTTTCCGTGGTCTATTGATTGGCCGATTACCTCTTGCATGGAGTCAGGCCGGCATGGTTGCATTACAACGAGGAAATATTAATGGCGACAACGGTGCAATAGCATGTTTCGAAAAAGGCTGGGATGCTGATGAAGAACATTTGAATCCCATGGCATATCTCGCACTCCATCGAATTAATCTATTCCTTGAAGATGAGCGCGCAGCCAGTGAATGGTTTGAATCCTTACACGCTTCAGGTGGTGAAGAAGCCGTAGCCTTTGAATGGATCCAAGCCATCCATGAAGCCCTTGTACAAATCGACCCTTCAGCTGTAATCAGACTTCCATCTCTGAGCCCTTCTGAACAGGAATGAGTAATTTTCCGGAAATAAAACGCCCCTTTAGGGGGATATAGTGGGGAAAACCACTGATTTTTTATGCAAGAATACAAAGGACTTAAGGGGTATAAAAACAATATAGATACATGGGAAAAACAATTGAAACACGAGAAGAATGGAAATCGTCGACTATTTTGTGGTTTGCTGTGGTTGTTTGGTTCTCCTCCAGCCTCCTTTCACAAGCAGCTTATATGGCGCTTTATGGAGTGCCCTATGATGCTGTTACATTTCTCAAGCAATTCGGACCGCTATATTATGTTGTGATGGTGGTTGAATTGTCCATGTGGGTTGGACTTGGGACTATTGTGTTCCTGAAGTTTGTAAGAAAGGCAACTCCGAAAAATCAATCGCCCGTTTCTACGGCCTAATTTAGAGGATGCCGATTATATCGAAACCGCCCAAAAAAGCCGAAATTCAAAATACTTCTCCGATGACTTGAAGGCCCTCCAAGTTAAGGAACGCATGTGAAAGAACATTCAGATGTACCCTTCTTTTCAGGACGACCAATGGATGTATGTTCATTGGCGGATGAAGAAGATGCATTACGCACTCTTCCTAAAGGAGCCCAAATTGTGTCTCTTGAAGATGCTCGTGAGAACTTACCTAAAGTGATTCGGTGGTTAGCCGAACTTCAAGCAATGAGCGATGAAGCGCATGACCTTACCGAAGAATTAGAAGTTTTACTCGAATCTTTGGAAGCTGAAAGCGAGCATGTGGTTGAAGTGGCTGAGCAATTAGCCCAACTTGTAGCACATTGGCAAAACGTGACTTCTAAGATTGAGGCAACAGGAACCCGTATCGCTTGTTTGGAGCCAGGGAGACTTGAATGGTATGGGGTAGTCGACCAACATCTTGCTTTGTATTCGTGGCGCTTTGGAGAAGAGGATATCGAATGGTATCATCCAATCGATTCAACTTTCCTTGCCCGAAAACCACTCATAGAAGCATGACATGGCATCACTTGAGGCAGAGCCATGGTACGCATAACGCGAGTCTATACAGGTACGGGAGATGGGGGCGAAACTTCACTTGTTGATGGCTCTCGTCGCTCGAAAGCAGACCCTCGATTAGAAGCAGTTGGTACATGCGATGAATTGAATGCACTTTTCGGCTTATGTCTTATGGAAATTGGACGTATGCCAAAGCATGGCGATGGCGGAAGTCGTTCTACGGTCCAAAGGATTCAATCTATTGCAAACCAAATTCTTCCCCGTATCCAGAATGAACTTTTCGATCTTGGGGCTGAACTTGCATGCCCTCCGTCTAAAATTCCTGAACAAATGGCGATTCTTAGTGAAAATCAAGCCTCGGTTTTGGTCGACGAAATGGATGCTTGGCTTGAACAACTTGAACCACTTACAAGTTTTATTCTTCCATCAGGGCAAGGTCCCGAGGCAGTTATTCATCTTGCTCGAACAGTCACTCGCCGTCTTGAACGCACTGTTCTACGTTTGATAGAATCTGAAGGCGATGACGCAGTTCGCTCAATCGTACTTGTGTACATCAACCGGCTTTCTGATTGGCTTTTTGTGTTTTGTCGATGGGTTTGTTTGAAGCTTGGGAATGATGAAGAATATTGGATGCCTCTAGGGCGGAGAGGCCCAGAAAGCGGCGCAGGGTCTTTGATTCGGAAAATGAATCAAAGCGATGACGATTTAGAACAACTTTGAATCAGTCCTTGCCGAGTTTTATCATGTGCATGTGAGCACTTTCGAGGATCTTTTTAGTTTCATCATGAGATAGTTGGTCTTTAGCTTGCTCCCAATCCAGCCACACATGCCCTTGATGTTCATTGGACAGCGTCACAGTTATCCGTTCAGTTTCTGCCAAATACCAATACACTTGCTTTGTTCGATTCCGACCTTTGTGCCAGTATGAATATTCACTACGTTCAACAAATTCTGCAACAAACTCAATTTCATCAATTCCAGTTTCTTCCTCAAGTTCTCGGCGAGCAGTTGCATGGTGGTCATTATCCGATTCTTCGACATGACCCTTCGGAAAATCCCAATGGCCTTGCGGATATTGAAGAAGAAGGACAGTCCCATAATTGACCAAGACTATGCCACATGAGGTCTCCATACCGCAAGCAGAGAAGCAATAGGTCAAGTCAATTGTGGCGTATTGTTCCCCGAAAACCTTCTTGGGGAGCGTGCACACGCATGTCGTTATGCCTACATCTTCATCACCATTGAAAAGAGCAGGGTTGCCCCAATTTTCTCGGATTATTGCCGACTCTGATCTAGATGGTTTGTGTGCGGCCGCGGTACTAAAAGCAGCGAATCCAGATGCAGAAGTTCATTTTGCTCATGCAGCATTGATACGTTCTGGGGCTATTGATTCACTCATCGACCGAAATACAGCAATGGTCGATTTGCCATTCCATCCTCAATGTGGATGGTATTTAGATCATCATCAAACCAATCGCCCGAATAAGGAACAAGAGGCACGTTTTGTTGCAGACGGAGGCACATGCCATTGGGAGTCAACACCATCCGCTGCCCGCCTTGCGTATGATGTATTGAGCCCGTATCTTGACGTCTCACATTTAGAAGAAATAATGCCCGTAGTTGATGCCCTTGATTCGGGACAAATCACCCGCGAAGAATTCATTGAAGATGGACCTATTCTTCAATTGGCTCGCTCCCTTTCAATGAACGAATCTGAGCATATGCAGTATGTACTTTCTCTGCTATCTCAAGGTGCAAGTTTGAGTGAAGTATTACATGACTCAAAGATATCTCCACACATTGAAAGGGCTCGACAAGAACGGCAAGCAGCACAACTCGTCGTCGAACAACATACCGTTATCATTGACCGCCTTGCAATCTGCCGAATGGATGAGAAAGGTGTTCGTTCAAACGGTTACCTTGTTACGGCTTGGGCAGGCGACCGTGCAGATGCTTGCTGCATTATTCACGGCTATGCAGATGGCTCGATTGAAACCCCCAGCCGTCCAGCCCTTTCAGCGAGTTTTTACGCCAATTCCTTTCTCGAAAACGGTCAAAACCGATACGATCTTTCTCGCTTGGCAACTGCTATGGACTCAACGGGCGGGGGTCATGCAAATGCTTGTGGATGTCGAATTCAAGCACCAGGTGTTGATGCAAATCTTGAGACTTGGTTAGGAATGTGGGCCAATCGGGACGAAGAACTTGCAATAAGATGATTTCACAATACGGCGAAAATATACAAGAATCCTAAGAATGCATGGAGAAATGCAAGTACGATAATGAGGTCTGCAGCACGTCCATGCTTCAAGGTATGATGGGCAAATTTTTCCCCTTGATTTCGTGCATCACGTGCCCGTCGTCCCATGCGTGCAAGTATGAATAACAAGACAAAACCAATTGGTCCCATGAAACCGTGAAGGCTTCGAGGAATCAGAGAGGCGAGAATACTTTCATTTTCTCTCCACCCAATGAAAGCTCGACTGAAAAAGGCAACACAGATGACAAAAAATGCAGCCCAAATTAATCGGCCACCATATTTTTCATGTTGTTTGAGGGCTTTTTTCCGTAAATCTCCTTTGAGTTCATGGCTTTTTTTCCGCCATGAATATTGCCACCAAATCCATCCAAGTAGGCCCAATGCAAGTAAAGGATGGAGCAATAATACCACGATTCGAACGATGTCCATCCAAGTCCTCCATTGAACCCCAAGTGTTCTTTGTTCAAGGATGTTGGCAGACTTCTAATCAAAACGAATCGTTTTGAGTTCAAGGTGGCCATGCCGGTGGGTTGAAGGAGGGTAGGTTGAGCCAACGGGAGAGGGGGGAGAGAATTGCAAGAGACTCACATGTTAAATTGTTTAGAAGTTGCTTTCAAAACAAACTTGACAAAACCCCGTAGACAATCCTTAGTGGTGAAAACTGCTGATTGGCAACTGCTTGAGAAGTCTTGGCGGCCTATTCTTCTCCTTGCACTAGCGGAGACAGAACTGCCAGCTGCTGATGAAGAAGAATCGGATTCGACACCCCGTCGTCGTTCATCTGGTGGAAGAGGTCGAAACCGTCGGGGGGGTCGAGGTTCATCAGGACCAATGGATTCACTTCCACCCGCAATAGAAATGCTCCTACCTTCGGAGTACAGTTCTGCTTATCGGCTTGCTACGCTTATGATTCACAAACTTCTCAACAAAGAGGAGTGGGAAGAGCAATGGGAGACCACTGAAAAATCATTACGAGAAACCTGTTTGGAAAAAGGAGTGCATCCAGTTTGGCACGAACTTGCTCAACATACCGCACTTCTCGGACAATTTGCAGCCTTTCCTAAAGCGAAGGTCAGTAAGGCAAAAACAGGCAAGAAGGTCAAATTGACTTCGGCATTCATCAATCCATTGATTGCAGAAGATTTGATTATTGCCATTGATGAATTGTCACCTGCCGTAACAGATGCAGAATCCCAAGTAGCGCTCAGAAACATCGCATCTCAACTCTCTTCTGGACGGCAATTACATCCAGCCGAGATTCTTTTTCAACTCGAAGGCCAAGGCTCAGCATTGAGTGTGTTGCTTGCATTGGCATCAGGTCATGACCCTGCAGAATCCATTGAACGCCTCAAAGCAGTCGATTCAGATTTAGCCGAACAATTGAATGATTTACATTGTCTTCGTCAAGGTCAAGTGCTGGATTGGAAGAAATCAAGAACCGCAAAAGGTAGCAATTCGTTGGCTGTGGCACGCCAATTATTGGCTTGGCAACATACGCCGCCAGAAGCGGCCAAACTCACTTCAAAACAACTTGCAGAAGGTCTTGAATTACTACGTGAACATACGACTAATACAGTTCAAATTGAGAAAATAATGTGGTGGCGCTTAAATGCCCTCCACAAGGAAGGGAAATCAAAAGAAACAATTGAACTTCTTACAAGCCTCAAACTCGATCATCATACAGAATTATCCACATTAGCCCCGCTTCTTTCGGAACTCTCTAGTGAATCTATCAATGAATGGCTACTTGAACAAATTCCAATTTTGGATGATGGAGCAATTGTTGCCTTGATACAGATGAAAACATTGCCATTACACATCCGTTCAGCGGCAGCAAAAAATCTCTCTAATGATTCAAGCGAGGCTTGGGAAAGCGTATTCCCTCTTCTCATTGACATTTACACACAAAGTATGGAATTGAATCTGCTTGCCAAGATGGTCACTTCCAATGATTTAGTTCCAATGTCCAATCCCTATGAGACCTTACTTGTATCTCATTTGCTGGATGCAGGAAGTGATAATGAATTGTGGATGCAGGTTCGTGCAGCACGAAGAGCAGCCCTTTCTGAGGTTCACAGTATGGATGCACCAGATTCATTTTCATCAACTTCTGAAGCATTGTTGATGTTGTTTGAAGGAGAAAACATCGAAGATGAACGCCTTACTACGGTGCTTGATAAGCAAGGATTGTTAGCGTTCGGCCCTGTTCGTCAAGCACTTCGAGATGGTGGCAGTGGAATTGCTTCTTCGACTCACCTTTCGAATCTTGAACAAAGTGTCGCTTCAGCAGACCTCACGGTAATGGAACGTATCTTGTTCAATGCTGTAATAGCGACATTGCGCCTCAACCATGTGGCTCTAATGCTCCAACATGGCAATACAGATCCGGAACATATCGAAACTCTCAATTCCCTTATGAGCAACGATGTCATCCCAACAGGAGTCATTCGCAGTGTTCGCCATCTTGTTTTGGAGCATGATATTGGGTTGCCATCTCTTGTCCGATGGTACCAAAATAACGATGCATTATCTCCTTGGCACACCCTTGCTCGCGCAGCGGTCTATGCATCGAGAAAAGAAGAATTGAATGCAGCAAGAGATTACCGGAAAGCAGGTGACCATGAAGAATTTGATTATGAGTACTCCCTCACGCTATATCGTAAAGCCCTAATCCACTTGGCATTCGCGGAACAATGGCGAGAGGCAGTTGAACTCTTGGACGCTCAACCCGCTCTGAAGAGTGCGATTACCCAACGATTCCAATTGTATCTTCGAGTTTCTCACACAGCAAAATCCAAGGATACCAATTCTGCTACACGTTTGTTGAAGGATTTCGTTACAAGAACCAAAATGGAAGTGGAAGAAAATGAAGAAGGCGAGATGGTCGAAGTAATGCGAGTTTACTACGCTGAAGATGATTTGGACATGCTCAAAACCTATCCTCATGAACACCCTCGCCCACTCCCAACAGATCCTTTCTGTGGGCGAGTCACAGCTGCAACTAATTCATTACACAAGAACCGTCGAAGACAGAAGAACACATTCGATATTCGTTTCAATCAACTAATGCAATACGGTTCACCTTCGACCGAAGAAGTTTATTCTCTCGCCAGTGAAGCTGCAAAAGTTCGTCCGGTTGATGGTTTGATGTTCCTCGAACGTGCCCAAAACAGCGCGTATTTCAACGAAAGTGAAATTCGAAGTTTGCAACAGGCTGAACTTTCTCTTTTCTCAGTAAATAAATCTCAGATTCCAAATGCATCCCGTCGTTATTTGCGAAACCTTTCGTTGATTCCTTTGGTAATTGTCGATACAAATATTTTGGTCGATGCTTTGATTGACCGTATCTCGTCAAAATTGCATCTAGTTGGTGAAATAAGTCTTGATATCCAAGGGCAAGGAAGTTTCCATAAAATTCTTCTCAGTAAGGCGAAGGACAAGAAATTGCATTTGTGGTTACCAAGTGTGGTTAAGCAAGAATTAATCGGTATTGCATCTGGATTGAATAATCTCAAGAGACGGTTTGATGATGCCCTTGTATCGCCCGATTTACTCGATAATATCTTCAACGAAAAAACGCTTACAGCACTTGTCGATGATGTGTTGAGTGATTACAACACTTGGAGGCCTCTAGACTTGGAAATTGAATCTGAAGCAGGCTCCAGTGATATCAAAGAAGCAATTGAAAAATTCTTGCTTGAATCGACTGAAATCTATGAAGAAATCACAGCAATGAAGCGAACTCGAGGTGAACCGGTCCGCACTGTTCTAGAAGGTCGAGATATTTATCCAGAATCTCCAGATCGAACCTTGATGTGTATTGCTGCACAACTTGCCACACAATCATTGCAAGACCTTGGAACAGTGCTTATTGCAACACGCGATGGAGATTTCACACTCGTCGCACGTGCATTCGAAGAGCAATTCGGCTTTGGCATTGCTAGAAACAGCCGCTCACTAAATGCTTGGCTCAAGTGATACTCACATGTGAGTAATCATTGCATCGCCGAAGGCACTGCAAGAGAGAAGAGTTGCATCGTCCATCAAACGCTCAAAGTCATAGGTGACCGTCTTAGCAGAAATCGCTCCTTCCATTCCTTTGACGATTAAATCAGCCGCTTCAATCCAGCCCATATGCCGAAGCATCATTTCTGCAGAAAGGATAAGAGAACCTGGATTGACTTTGTTCTGGCCAGTGTATTTTGGTGCAGTGCCGTGTGTCGCTTCAAAGATTGAAATGCCAGTGTCATAGTTAATATTCGCACCTGGGGCGATACCAATTCCACCAACTTGTGCAGCCAATGCATCGGAGATATAATCGCCATTCAGATTCATTGTTGTCAATACTGAATATTCAGCAGGCCGAGTAATAATTTGCTGTAACATTGCGTCTGCAATGACGTCTTTAACAAGAATCGTGTTGCCTGTTTTTGGGTTTTGAAGAGTGCACCAAGGACCACCATCAAGTTCAACAGCGCCAAATTCATCCTTGGCAATTGAATATCCCCAATCACGGAATCCGCCCTCGGTAAATTTCATGATGTTTCCTTTGTGAACAAGTGTTACACTTTCTTTATCGTTATCAATGGCATATTGGAATGCAGCTCGAACGATACGTGCAGTTCCTTCTTGCGAAATTGGTTTAATGCCAATTCCTGAAGTGTTAGGGAATCGAATTTTATCAACACCCATTTCATTTTGCAAGAAATCAATGACTTTCTTTACTTCATCACTACCTGCTTCCCATTCGATACCAGCATAGACGTCCTCGCTGTTTTCTCTAAAAATAATCATGTCTACATCACCAGGCGATTTTACTGGAGATGGTGTGCCATCATACCAACGAACGGGGCGAACACAAGCATACAAGTCGAGTTTCTGTCTCAAAGCCACATTCAAGGAACGAATCCCCCCACCTACAGGTGTAGTCAATGGCCCCTTTATCGAAACCAAACCAGTTCGCATTGCGTCCAATGTTGCTTGAGGCAACCATTCTCCAGTTGCATTGAATGCTTTTTCGCCAGCAAGAACTTCAGACCAAACAATCCCTTTTTCACCACCATAAGATTTTGAAACAGCCGCATCCACGACCTTCATCATTACCGGTGTAATATCAATACCAATCCCATCGCCTTCGATGTAGTGGATAATTGGGTCATTTGGAATGTGAAGTTTACCGTTGTTCAATGTAACTGGCGTTCCTGTCATGGCAATCAAACTGACGCAGATGCATCCCCTTCAAGAATGAACCGCCCCACGGACCTCCATGCGAGGACGGGTAGATTGGACCGGCGGAAATGGGCTTTTATGCACAAATGCAAATGGGCAAAGCATTGAACTTGATTGGGAAGATGGCCCTTCACCAATGCAAATAACACTTCAAATGATAGGAGCATGCTCATTAGTAGATGTAGTCATTGGTCTAAAAGAGCGTCCATTTACCAAGGTGTGGGTTGAACTTGACAGTACGCGTGCAGAGCAATCACCACGAGTTTTCAAAACAGTAGAAATGACATACCATGTCGAAGGTGATGTGCCAGAAAAACTATTTGAGCGAATTGTCGCTAAAAGCCATGAGAAACTTTGCAGTGTATCGAACATGTTCATCGATGTAGAGATGACGTCAAAAGTCGTTATTCACCGAGATTAAACGATACAGACGGTAGGCAGTGTACTGGCTGACAGTACTCGTATCTGACGAATTAGGTGTTTTTCCACTTTCAACTCATGACGATGTCCATGAAGCAATTTCAACCAATTGAATGGGATTAATCTCTCCATTCTTCCCAATGTTCAGTTCTTTGATTTCGAATAAACCAACGTCCACTATTTGATGGCCATTCAAGATATTCGTAACCATCAACTTTATTGATTTCTCCTACTGCCGAATCTCTTGGAATATTTGTATCATAGATTTCTTGGCCTTCATCTTGGAATTGATCAGTATCATCTATCCTCATAGCCAAATCTTGTGACAACATTTCTGAACGCTCTTTTGTATCGATTGTACCTGCTAGTCCAAAGTATGCATCATTGTGGGCTATACGCTTCAATTCAGAATTATCCATTTCTAGTAAATCAGCAATCAAAGTATTTATTTTCTCTCTAGTGGCCTTTTTCAATTCACTATTTGTATATCGTGCAGTAAGATCAGACTTTAATTGATGTAGTTCTTCATGCATAATTTCTGAATCGTAATAATAGGCTTGTACAACAGATTGCAAATATCCAAGTTCTTGTTCTTCTTCAGTGCTTAATTTAGATTTCTTCCTAAAGACTTGAACCCATCTAAATGCATCAGGTAGCATTGCAGCAACGAAATTTGTTTGCATAAACCCGAGAACTGCAATTAGTATTGCACCATAACCAACCGTTTTGAATACAGTTCCTTCATCACCAGCAAGTAACTGTTCCATGTAGGTTTCAGTTTCCTCTTCAGGTTCTTTTACAATCTCACAACCTTCAACATTGACAATTATGTATTGTGGAGTATTTGCACACCTATCATTTAGATCGTCCACTCCATCCCCATCTGCATCAAGTATACATCCATCTAGGCCAACAAATCCACCTGGAACAGTTGAAGGACATAGATCCTCTGAGTCCCAAACTCCATCTCCGTCAGTATCAATTTGTGTTGTTTCGTTTTCATCATCGGTTGAATTATCATACATATTTGCAATTCCATCTTTGTCATCATCTGGACAGCCATAGAATCCATCTGCTGAAGAATTACCAAATTGTGTTGGGCAATGATCTGCTAACTCTGCACCTTCAACAAATTCCCCTGGCCATACAAAGAGTCGTGTCGCATTCCATGAGGAATTACCCCAATTGTCTCCAAACCCATCACCGTCACTATCAGACCATTGGGTTATGTTGTGGATGAATACATCCGAATCATTTCCTTCAAGATTATCTCCATGACCATCGCCATCATAATCGCTCCATTGTGATGAGTCATAGGGGAATGCATCTTCAATATCGAAAAAGCTGTCTCCATCTGTATCATTGAAATTATTTAATTCAGGATATTCATCAGCATTATCGCCAATACCATCACCATCACTGTCTACAGTTTCATTTTCATCCAATGGGAACGCATCGCCATTATCACCGACTCCATCATTATCAGAATCTTCGGTTTCATCCTCATCTTGAGGGAATGCATCGCCATTATCGCCTACTCCATCCCCATCTCCATCACTCCATTCTCCAGGATCAGTAGGGAAGTCATCATCTGAATTGTTGTATCCATCTCCATCGTCATCTGGACACCCAGTACTTCCAATTGTGGAATTGCCCCAATCATCAGGACAATTATCAATTGAATCTATTATTCCATCAAGATCTCTATCAGGGTCATCATAGGTATAAGTGAAATCAAATGGTAACTCAATACTATAGTTGTCTGTTAGCCACATTGTGAGATTCACAACTCCTCCAGTTGGTGGACCGGATGGTGCGACCAATGTGATTGTAGTATCATTTACGATATCTGCGGTGACATTGCCATAATCTCCGAATTGTATTGAAAGTTTAGATGGCGTCTGGTTTGAAGTTAGATTGAAACCATAATGTTCAGCAACTTCAGTATTGTTCAAAACATGAGTAAACAACCAAATATCATCCAATTTCCCATCAAAGTATTGTTGAAGTCGCGCACTCGGTGAATAAGCGTTCATTGTTCCAATAAAGAAATTAGTCGAATAATCCTCATTTGACTGAAATGTATCCCATTGGAATCCTGAAAGGCTTGATTCTAAAATACCATCAATAAATAATTTAATTTCTACTACATTATTTGTAACTTCTAACGTTGCAGTAACTTGATGCCATGTACCATCATCAATCGAAGTTGTTGACCAAATCATAGGGTAAATCATTGTTGTAGATGGTGTAAAAAAGCGCACAGTCCCATTAGGTGCGATTGTTAAACCAATCAATGAGCCTAAGTTGCTATTTCCTTTACCTAAACTAGCAATATATGGGTCTCCTGTAATTCCTGGCTCAACATTCACCCAAGTCGAAAAAGTCATCGCACCATATTGAATAATTCTTTCAGTAGCACCATTACCAAGATCGAGTGAATCATTATCGCCAATCCCATCAAAGTTCAAAGCAATGTCAATCTTTCCAGGAACTTCAGTTGGTGTACCAAAAACATTACCTGCCTGACGAAACGCTCCTTCGGATGAATCCAGAACATGATTACCGAAGGTTATTTCATCCAATGTATAATGACCCCATGGCTCGGTATTGGCAATATAGTAATCTTGTATTTCGCTAGGTGATAAAGCATGGTCATAGATTCGAACATCCTCAATTCTTCCTTTGAAATTGTCATAATCTGTACGACAGGTTTGGCTACTAACTTGACTCATGCAACCAAGAAATTGATTTACACCTTGATTAAATCCAGTTAGATTTACATAAGCTGTATTACCGATTGTACCATCAATATACAATTGTAATTCACCTAAATTAACATCATATACGGAACAAACATGATGCCACCAAAAACTACCACCAATCCTCACAGAAAAATTCTCCATAGAAGCGGTTGCATCACCGCCTGTACCACGAATGTAAGTTTGTATTGAACCATCTGTTGAAAGGACTATTTTCCACTCATCACCGCCATCAGTACCCCATATCACATTAGCATTGGAAAAGGTTGAACGATCGTTTTTGACCCACATACATGTTGAGAAACCAGTCGGTGGTAGAGAATTGAAACGGAAATTTAGGTCAACATTATCGTCAATTCCATCAAACGACATTGCTCCAGTCCACATTCTCCCATAGCTTGGATGCCATGACGGACAGGTGGTAGTCGAACATGTGCCGTCATGGCCATTTCCAGAACTGTCGGAAAGATAATCACGAGAGGTTTTTGCATACTTGAGGTCGTCATTAGTGGAATCTCGATAAGAGATGTGAATCTCTTCATTTGAATCAATTCCAATAGATGTGTAATCACCTACAGTACCAATAGATTCCACAGTTGTACTCGACCATTGATTACCGTCGTAAAATGCATATTTCAAATCACTATTTGTGATATCCTGATACGAAATATACGCCCTCCCATTAGTTTCAACAACGATTGAGGAATGAAACCCGACAGCAGTTGAAGACCCTGTGCCTCCTCCTGTATCAATGGTTGAGGTTGCCCAAGAGTTACCATTGTAATATGCATAATTCAAATTGTTATTTTGATTATCAAAATACGAAACATGAATCTTATCAGAACTATCAATTGCTATAGAGGTTTGATGATCTACTCTCCCTCCTGAATTGATTGTTGAATTTATCCAAGAGTTGCCATTGTAGTAAGCATATTTCAAATTTTCATTGCTAACATCTAGATAAGTGATATGTGCATTATTCGAAGAATTCACTGCAATGGAGGAATAATCACCAACATCGCCTACACTATCAACGGTTGAAATCGACCAAGTTACACTGACTCCACTGCCGACTCCAAATGCGTACTTCAAATCATCATTTGTCTCATCATAATATGAGATATGTATATCATTATTGGAATCAATAGCAATAGAGGAATCTTTTCCAACATCCCCCGCGGTATCAACGGTCGAAACCGACCAGGTACTGCCGTCAAAGTATGCATAATTCAGATCTACATTGTATGAGTCATAATATGAAATATGAACATTATCATTTGAATCGACTGCAATTGAATTGTATTCACCAACAAAATAGGTATCGATAACGGAATGTGTCCAAGAACTACCGTCAAAATGAGCATAATTCAGATTTGTATTTGTTGTATCATAATATGATACATGAATCTCATCATTGGAATCTACAACTAATGAAGTGTGTGTGCCTAAAGTTCCAGTTGAATTGAGTGTAGAAGTAGCCCAATTGCGTGGTCCAATTTCATCAAAGTTCCAATGAGCGATTGGACCTGAAGTAGCATAGTAATAATCTTGTATTTCATTAAGTGATAAAGTGCGGTCATAAAAATATACATCATCTATAACACCTTCAGCAGCACCGATTCCAGTACCACTATTATATGCAATATCGTAGATGGCGTTACCAATCATTGAGTTGGCTGCGTCATAGCTAAAAGAACCGTTCTGATTGGTCTGGCCAACTATTGCTCCATCACGAAGTATTGATATTCCACTCGAGTCCCACATAAATGCGAGATGATACCACTGGTCATCATTCCATAGAAGTGGAGGTGTGCTAAATTGTAAACCCCCACTACCGTATTCCCAGATGTCTAGTGAGCCATTAGATAACAACCGAGTTGCGTGACGGACGGAGTTAGGTGGAGGATTTATGCCTATATCAGTTACGAAATGGCGCTGGTGATTGTCAGTACTCCAGTTCTTGATCTGATACCATAAAGCGATGGTCCCCCGCTCCTTCTCAAATCCATCATTCGAAATGTTGACATGCGCATCTCCATCGAAATTCAACCCTGTTCCAACCTTACCATCTACACCAAAGGTTGGATTATTATAGGCAGTGCCATTCCATCCATTTCCACTTGAATCAACAAGAATCCCTGATAATTCATCGAGTTTCCAATGAGCAATTGGTCCTTCAATTATTATTGGATTGCTGGAATATTTTGCATATTTGAGATCTCCATTAGTGCCATCATAGTAAGAAACATGGAGATTGTCGCTTGAATCAACGGCTAATGATGCCAACCCACCTACATCTCCTATACTGTCTATGGTTGCCGATGTGCTCCAAGAACTGCCATCATAGGTTGCATACTTGAGGTCTTTATTGGTGACATCATAGTAAGAAACATGGAGATTGTCGCTTGAATCAACGGCTAATGGTGCCCACTCACCCCCGCTTCCTATACTGTCTATGGTTGCCGGTATGGCCCAAGAACCGCCCGGTATACCCCAAAAACTGCCATTGTAGGAGATATACTTGAGAAACCCGCTTTGGATGTAAGAAATATGGATATTGTCGCTTGAATCAACGGCTAATGAAGTGTAGCCAACATTTCCTGAACCAGATACTCCATGTATTGTGCCCCAAGAACTGCCATCATAGGAAATATACTTGAGTTTACTATTGGTGCCATCATTGTAGGAAATATGGATATTATCGTTTGAATCAATGGCCAATGAGATGGCGCCGCCCACAGATCCTGAACTGTCTAGGGTTGTCGGTGTTCCCCAAGAGCTACCATTATAGGAGATATACATGAGATCCGTAATATCTGCATCAAGGTAAGAAATATGAGGATTGTCGCTTGAATCAACGGCCAATGAGTTCTGTTGGCCGCATGAACATGTGTCGAGGATTACCGGTATGCTCCAAGAACTACCATTATTGTAGACATACTTGAGGTTCCCACTTGAGGCACTATTGTAAGAAATGTGGAGATTGTCGCTTGAATCAACGACCAATGAGGGTGACCAGCCCACATCTCCTGTACTGTCTAAGGTTGCCGGTGTACTCCAAGAACTACCATCATAGGAGACATACTTGAGATCTCCATTGACTTCATCATAATAAGAAATATGGATATTATCGCTTGAATCAACGGCCAATGAGTTGCCGTAGCCCCACTGTCCAATACTGTCAATGGTTGTATTTGTCCAAGAGCGAACTATCTCTTCGGGAAGAGTGACATTATCGAATAATGATGAAAATCCACTACCAGTTATTGTAAGATTAGTACCTCCTTCACTAGGGCCCGATGAAGGATTTACAGACCAATTTGAAGTATCTTCAGTGTAGGAAATTATGCCTTCTTGGGAAATCACTTTCTGATCTTCAAATCCAATACCTGAAGCAAAAATAGTTCCAACCATCAAAAGACAAACTACAATCGTAGTACCTTTTGACATATTACTGCGTCTTTTTACTAGCATTTAGACTAATGCCATGAATAAAAGAAAATAATAGAGTGCGAGAACCGGGACTCGAACTCGAGTTCAGGCGTTGGTAACGCCCGGTGATAACCACTACACTACTCTCGCATTAGCATTCACCCGATTGGCCAAAATCGAAATTACCCTCGTGACACCATTGCGTTTGATGGGCATTCGGTGGGTCGCTGCTAACGCTACCCTTTGTATGGACGCCTGTACAGAGGGCCCCTTTCATACATTCACTTGGAAAGTAAACTCATGGCTTGGACGAGTAATTATTGCAATGCAATATACAATGGAGGCCAGGATTGAGATGAAATATACTTTGCATAATACGCCGAAATTAAGTCAATGAAAAGGTGCATGAGGCAGGGAAAAAGTCATATGAGCCCCACCATGACTTGTTGTTGGGTAAAGATGAGATTAAGTCGGCTGCATTTGGGTTTACTCATTCTCTTTGTCTCTTCACTCGGGCTCACACCAAGCCAAAGTTATCCAATGGGTATAGGAGAAAGCGCTGATGGTGGTTGCCTGTGTCATGGAAGTGCATCAAATACAACTGAAATTTCACTAATCGGTGTACCAACTTTGTTTGAAAGTAATCAAACGTTTAACCTCACCTTGGAAATTAACAGCAGCATTGATGTGCACTCCGAAAATGCACAAGGCGGTTTCAGGTTGCTTGTATCCGCTGGCACAATTGAATTCGAGAACGAAACTCAAGTCCAAAATCTCGATGCGGGCTGGACACATACAAGTGAAGGAAATACCCATCGTTGGTGGAACTTCACATGGACAGCACCTGAAGATAACACTTCAGCGGTCGAAATAATTGCACATGGAAATGCAGTAAATGGAAACCAAAACCAGTTTGACGATGCATGGAATTCCTATGGAATAACAATCCCCGGTTCAAGTTTTGAGGGAACAATAATTCAACTAAACCTCAATCAGTCGTATTCATTGATTGACTATTCCATCATTATCGGCGGCATTATTGCCATCCTTGGTTTCCTTTATTTTGCCATAAAGTGATCAGTTTACGAATTCAATTTGCTGATTTCGCAAGGCCCGTAATTGACGATTCTCGCTGGCGCCATGAATTTGTTCACTCTTTACGCCGGTTAGCACAAGCATAACGCGAAGTTCTTCTTCCAATTCTTCCTTCACTGCAGCACCCCAGATGATTTGAGCATGTGGCGAAATTTTGTCTTTGATGATTTTAGCACAACGTTCTGCCTCTCCAAGTGTCAAATTTGCACCGCCAACAACATTAATCAGCGCTCCCCTTGCATCTGATGCATCAATATCAAGGAGCGGAGAATGTAACGCCTCCATTGTAGCAGCTTCAGCACGTCCAGGGCCAGAAGCAGCACCTAATCCAATCATTGCAACCCCACTTCCAAAGTTAATCACTGAGCGTAAATCTTCAAAGTCAAGATTGACCATGCCATCAATGGTTAGTAATTCGGCAACACCGGTAATCGAACGAACGAGTAATTCATCTCCAACTCTAAAGGCACTTGAAATTGGCAAATCTTTGACTCCCTCAATCTCTAATAACCGTTCGTTTGGAATTACCAAGATTGTATCACAATGTTCTCTCAATCGCTCAAGGCCCCATTCTGCATTTTGTTTACGAAGTGCTCCTTCGGATTGGAATGGATAGGTCACTACAGCGATGGTCATAGCCCCTTGTTGCTTTGCGAGCCGTGCTATTTGTCCTGCAGCACCAGTTCCAGAACCTCCACCCATTCCAGCAGTAATGATAGCGAGTTGAGTATCATTGGTAATTCGGCGCAGCACCAATTCGGATTCAAGCGCTGCAGCCTCGCCCTTGGTAGGGTCGCCACCAGCACCTCGTCCTCGAGCAGTTCTCCCAATCAATATTTTTTCATCGATTGGAGACATGAGTAGTGCTTGAGCATCGGTATTAATTGCATAGCCAGTCACATATGAATTTTCAAACAAACCCTCTTCTGAAAGTCGGCCAATCGCATTGCAACCTGCCCCCCCAACACCATAGACACGTATGCGTGGTTGGAGAGATTCTAGGAGTGCTTGAAGTTCAACTTCACTTCCCTCACCAAGAGGGGGAGCCGTTGGTGTTGGGCTCGAAATTTCAGTTTCGGTAAGTTCCAATACACGTTCAATCAAGTGTCGCATGAGCGTCATGCTTGCACAAGTGGCCTTGAATGTGCCGCAAACCTTGACCGCGAAACAAGCGGTTTTTAGGGGGTTTTTCTAGCACCACTCAGTCACGAAGACCTTCTTGAGTGACTTGATAGACACATTCACCGTCTGGCAGATTAGGAGAATCGACTAAACGAGCAATTCTTCGCCCACCTTTCGCCTTGCGCAGATAGAGTCGGAATGTCGATGCGTGTGCAAGAACGTGACCACCAATTGGCTTGGTAGGGTCGCCCCACATGGCATCAGGCTTGGAGTGGACTTGGTTGGTCACTAATACCAGAGCATTGTTAACATCAGCAAGTTGCTTCAGGTCTTTGAGGTGCCGATTGAGCTTTTGTTGTCGGTTGGCAAGCATTGCACGTCCGATAAATTCAGCACGGAAATGGCTAGTGAGTGAATCAACGATAATCATCTTGACATTGAGACCTTTACTCATTCGCTTGATTTCATCGACCAAGAGCATTTGGTGTGCAGAGTTGTACGCTCGTGCCACATGAATTCGGCTGAGAACTTGATCGGGGTCAAGACCGTGTCCTCGTGCCATCTGAGTAATTCGTTCAGGCCGAAATGTATCTTCGGTATCGATGTAAAAGACATCGCCATCAAAACCACCCTCTTCCATAGGGAGGGTGCAATTGACTGCAAGTTGATGCCCAATTTGCGTTTTACCGCTTCCAAATGCACCATAGACTTCGACCAGTGCTTGAGTTTCAAATCCGCCGCCGAGTAAATCGTCAATGGATTCGACCTTCGAGGAGAGTTTGAGAACTTCACGCCGTCGCTCTAGTAATGCGCCACCAGAAATAAAGCCACCAATGTTCGCCATTTTCTTTGCGCCTGAGATAATTTTTGTTGCTACTGCTTCACCTAGTTCGGCTTGGTCTGCAAGGTCGCCAGGTGACATTACTGCAAGTGCGAGGAGTTCATCGAATCCTGCTTCACGTAGTTTTTCTGCGGTTGCTGGTCCAACGCCAGGGAGGTCTTCGATGAGGGGTTCGGGTACGTCCTCTTCGGGTGGCATCAATACAGGTGCTTCCTCCTTAGGGTCTTCATTGTTTTCAATTTCTATTTTTGCGTTTTTCTTTGCTTTCGATGCCATATTTGTTCACTTCTAACCCCTGCTGGTATGCCAACGGTATATGAAGGACAGAAACAGGGCGCGACTTTCACGACCTATTTTGACCGATATTTATCTGAGATTAAAAGGGTCACTGCGCGGCAATACTTCACTTTTAGTTCACTTAAAAAAAAACGGAAAGTGAATGAGGGGCGAGCGACATCACTCTTCAGGCGGTGATGGATCCATTGGGTTGGGGACACTTTCGTCAGCGACATATGCGATGGTTACAACATGGTCAACATTGACTTGCTCATCTCCACTTCCTTCAGCCGTAACTTCAACATCGAGTTTCCAAGTTCCTGGTTCGATGAAGTATTGGTTGTGCGCCCAGTTCGCATCTTGTCCATCACCGACTTGTTCGGGTGCTGATTCAGTAGCAGTCGCATCAGTCGAATTCAATAATCTCCACTGCACAGTAACTGATTGACCCCCCCATAGTTGGTTCTGTGGGTTGGCAACTGTTGATTCGATTTGGATTTGCTCAGGAGCGCCACAATCACAATCCGGTGTTGTTTCAATGTTCATTGTATCTGGCGAAGCGGTGTTGTCATCAGACCATGTGATTTTCTTGTCAATGCGAATGGTGACGTTCTCAAAGTACTCGTTGCCTTGGTCATCAATCGCACCAATCGCCGCATCAAATAATCCATGGGTGAGGTAGGTGTAGTCGATCTTTCCATTTTCAGCGGCATTGTTTTCTATTGTACTCGAGCCATCGCCTGGGATGTAATAGAAGGTGACCATTTCTCCGGCAGAGGATTTGGTGTAAGAGAAATCAAACGAGACATCAACACCAGTTTCAGAGATTTGCTGATTATTTTGCACAACTTCTTCGATTACGCCAGAAGTCGTATCATAATAGACGACAAAATCGATAGCATTATTCTTTCCATTTTCCTCTTCATCACCTAAACAACCGGCAAAAGAAGCGCAAAAAAGCAGCGCACACATGAAGAGCGGAATGGATAAGCGTGCTCGCATATGTCAAGACAAGCACTCCTTCTTCATCAATCCAATGCTGGATTTGGTAGTTTTTGCTTGAAAACAGGCATCTTCAAGATTATTTTAGGTCAGCGAGCCATCGGTGCATTGAAGAACGGGAGGAGTTCAGCCAAGGCCATAACGAGGTGGGGTAGTCTGGATATCCCGTCGGGCTCATAACCCGGAGATCGATGGTTCAAATCCATCTCTCGTTACCATGCTCAATACTTGTAGTAGTCGTGTTGAGGTTTGAGAAGATCCATCGCCGCCTGTAATCGGGCGTTTGCTGCTGCTTCACCGCGTTCAATTGCATCAATTTCTTCAGAGATACGGGAGATTTGATTTCGACAAGTATCCTTGGAATCAACACCTGAATCAACTGCTGATTGCATTACTGTTTGAACCTCTCGAGCATCAGCAGATGGCCTGTTAGGCGGTTGAAATACAAATTGTTCATTGTATAGAATCACTGGTCCAGCAACTTGAACGGTAGCCACCAATCGCGCGACGAGTTTCTTTTCTAATCCAAGAAGTTGACATGCTTCCATTGCACTGGCAACATGGCCAGGAGATTGCTTTTCGCAGGTCGCAAAAGCCTTCATCGCCGCTCCCTTTTTTCCAGCATGAGCATATATTTTACCGGCTCTTCGGTAATCTTCTGATGCGGGCGTCATTTTTTCAAGTAATTGAGGCGCCCCAGCTTTGAGAGTGCGAACTAATTTTTTACGTTCACGGTGTAGGATTTTTACGCTCGCAATTGCCCGTTTGAATTTGCCACGAGATAAAAAAACATCACACAAAATACGTAAACCTTTGACCAGCATAATTTGAGCATCTGCAGGTCGTTTTTTCTGTGCGAGAAACAACTCTGTGAATTGTGTAGCCATGACTTCGGACATTTCCATTCGCCCGTCCTCAACATATCGCTCCAATTGGAGGAGGGTTTGGGCGGGGTCATTCATTCCAAACATGGCGACAATCAATGCTGTGAGTGATGACCTATCATGCCTTTGCTTGTACGTCTCGGCCGATACAAAACACATTCAGATGCCCCGCCACCGCTAATAATCAAGCCTTGGCGTTTATTTGATTGAGGTTATGGGCCAACATGGGCGACCGAACCAGTATCGCAATTACCGGCACCCCCGGCACTGGAAAAACATCACTTTGCGATGCATTACGCGAATCATATTCGGTAATTTCTCTGCAAAATTTAGCAGAGCAACATGGGTGTTTAGGAGAGATTGATTCATCGGATGATGCAGCCCCTCTTGACATACACCAACTAGCAGAAAAATGGCATTATGAAGGCGAAGGATTTTGTTTCATCGATGGACATCTGTCCCATTTTCTTGAAGTCGATGCCATCGTGATTTTACGGTGCCACCCTGAACAATTGAAGCAGCGATTGAAAACCCGAGCATATTCGCCTGAGAAAATCGAAGCAAATGTGGAATGGGAATTACTCTCGGGAACATGGTCCGAACTTTTGGAATTTGAAATAGACATTCCAATTTTGGAACTGGATACAACTACATCGCCACTCGAAGAAATTCAAGCGGAAATTATTGAATGGTTGAACAATCAATGCCCTTCTTTGCCACTTGAAGAATCGAGTTCGCAAGCGATTGGATGGATGTAAGTCATCATTTTTGTTCACGATGAACCGCAACAACAAACACCTCTCGCTTACGGCAGGAGATTGAGAATCATGGCTTTGGAGAAATTACGGGGTGCGTGGGAAGGCGTATTGAATCCAGTATTGGAGTCACTTTCAGGGGTCAAACCATCAACTGTAACTTGGGTTGCTCTCCCGATTGGCGTTCTTGGCGGACTTGCAGTTTTGACAGCAGATGAAACAACCTATGGAGCGAACATGTTGTTTGGGGGCGGCCTCTTGATCATCATGGCTATGATTTTGGACGGCTTAGACGGACCTTTAGCGCGCAAATACGGTAATGTAACTCGTTGGGGCGACTATCTTGACCATACATTCGATCGCTTACTGGATGCAGTTTGGATACTCTGCATCGCCGGCTCAGTCTTCGTTGGTGATTTTGCACTTGGATTAGCCGCTGCTTGGCTGACACTTCTTGGGTCATATATGGGCACTCAAGCCCAAGCAGTCGCTGGCACACGAAATTATCGTGGCTTTTCTAGAGCGGACCGAACAATCCTTTCAATTGTGGCGATATTCCTTACTGGAATTTTCATTCACGCTGACATTGGTGATTTTGGTATGTTTCCAGGCATCCTAAACCATATCCCAATCAATCCAATGAGTGTCATTGTACTGATTTCTGCTTTTGGTGGATTGTGGACTTTCCTCGTCCGTTTTCAACAGGCCAAATTTGAAATCTCACAAATCGATTCTGAAAACCCATTACCCCAACCAAATCAAGCACGGGAAGACGAGTAAATTCCATTCACCCCGCCACCCCGTAGGGGTGGGATGAAACCCTTGTTTAACGGATGAATATGCGACATGCTCATAACCGTTGCATGCGACAAGAGGAATGATGACAGACAAATTGCTCGGTTTTGAAGGCAAGAGAAAAGCGATTTTCCTTGTGATTTGCATGCTTCTGGCCATGGTGCCACTCACCCCAGTATCTGCTGAAGATATCGGAGATCCTAGTGAATTACAAGCTCAAGATCTCAATGCTTTTTTCGATCCGATTTCGGAATCGACAACGATAATTTGGAGAAACATCAACAGTGACGGCGCCTCAATCCTTCAAGAATTGCTAACTGTGAACTACAGTGTCTACCGTTCAGACCAACCAATCAATCAAACTTCGATTTTAACCCTTATACCTTTTGAAACCAATATTCTTGCTTGTGACTATTCAGGCATGGATATTACGCAATGCAAGGGGGAGAACAGTTTTGGCCAACACTCAACATCTTATTTGGTCCCACCAGGTGTTAATCAAACAAGCTATTACGCAGTAACAACTACACTTGATGACGGCACTGAATTGTTTACTTTGGACGTGAATGCTTCTACACTCGAAAATCCTGTAATGGAACAAACTTCTCCCATTCGAACACCATATAACATCGTTGGAACTTTTGACCCTGCAACCAGCAACACAACATTACAATGGATCAATTATAACGACCTATTTCCAATACTTCCTGAGACCGGACCAAATGCATACAGCATCAATATTTACAGAACAACTATTCCAACCACTCGAGAAAATGGAGCAAACATGATATCGGTTGAAACCCCGGTTGCACAATTACCTGCAGGCACTTCTACGCATACGTTGGTCGTCCCTGAACAAACTGAAAGAGATGCGTATTATTCAATTACCTACTTCCTTCCAAATTGGTTTGGACCTGGGGCAGATTATGAAGACACCAGATTCCTTTCTAACAACGCTATGACAACTCCAATTTCCGAAGATAACATGCCCCCAGCACAAGTAAATGGTATCACCACCACCTTCATTCCTGACCCTTTGACTGGCGGAGGAACTACCAATGTTAGTTGGACCGACGTGTCTAGTGAAACCGGTGAATCGTATCGAATTTACATGTCTGGAACATCGTTCAGTACTATCTACCGTTCCGACGTACAACTCATCGCAACTGTCTCCGGAAATCCCGATGGTGGAGCTAACTCTTTTGACTATAATGTCCCAATTGGGCGTTTAGGATGGGCCTATTATTGCATCATCACCATCGATTTGTATGGTGTTTTTGACTCAAGCATCTCTGCAAATGCTTGTTCATCCGTTGAAGAAGATGCGTTTGGTAATTGGATTGCTGAACCAACTGATGTCCATGCAGAATTCATCGGCAATCACACAACACGTGTTACGTGGACCGACCAACTTGGTGTTGAAGGCGAACGCTATCACATTTGGACATCTTCTTGGAGAGTATCTGGTAGTGAATGGCAGAGTTTCAACGGTTCCCTATCATGGCTTGGTACTGTAAGTGACGGAATTGGCTTTTTCGATGTTGAACTCGCAGACGGCCTAATCGGCATTCGCCCATTCTACTTCGTAACCACTGAAGCCCTCTATGGCCATATCTCTGGAACTTATATGGACCAGAGTTTGACTCAAAACGTCTATCAAATCGATGAAGGAAATGAAGAAGATACGGTTGCTCCCGGCCGAGCGGAAATTAAAATTATTGAATCAATCGGTACGTTGGAAAAAGTCCGATTAGAATGGTTTAACGATGATTTGGAAGTGGATGAAGAGTATCAAGTTTGGCGCCACTATGGTGAACCATTTGGTGAAGACGAAAGCGAAATTAGTTCCATTGACGATGATGGGTGGGAACTGGCTATCGACAACATTGCTGCTGGAAATTCAGAGGAACAAACCTTCTTCCGTCAAATTGACATTCCCGAAGATGTGGACCGCGATGTTTGGTATGCCATTATCGTCATTGACAAGTGGGGTAACAACAACCCAGAACTCTTTTCCGGAACGGGTTCCAATGCAGTTAAAGTAACGGAAGATACGAAACCCCCTCAAGCATCTATGACGCTCATTAATGAAGACAACGAAGCATTTACCAGCCCTTCATTGATTGCCGGCGATTATAAGGTTCAAATCGAATTTGATGAATACCTCGATGTGAATCCAATGATTAACATCACGACTGTCGATGGTGGCGACATTTCAAACGGTCTAAGAGAAATGGCAGAGTTTCAATTAAATGCAGGAAATCCGGACCGCGGGCCTGTCTATCAATTAGACTTCTTTATCACCACTTCAACCATTGCTGGGGATATGATTTTTGAAGTGCATATGGAAGATTTAGCAAATAATCAAGCAACTCAAATTTGGAATGACCGCTCGGTAGATGCAGTTCCACCTCAAGTGACAATATATTCTCCTTCATCCAGTTCAGATAGCGGTTCCAAATATCTCTACGGCAACAAAGTGCAAGTTCTTGCTGGAGCTGAAGACGATGTTCGAATAGACTCTTTCCAATACAAATTCACCTATAATTATGGAACTGGACAATCGGTTTCCACACCTTGGACTGAAGCTACTTCAATTACAAATTTAAACGGCGATAACAGTTCTATTGTTTTCGACCTTGAATTTTCTGCGGGCAATTTCTTACCAGGTCAACATGCTGTTTACGTGCGAGCAATAGATTCTGCAGGCAATGAGCGTTCGTCTTCGGTAATTTTCGTTGTCGATGAGTGCCGAAACCGTCTCGATGGAACGACTTCATGTAACTATGTTGAATCACTTCAGCCTGAACCTGAACCAATTATTGTAAACCCTTCAATGACTGACCCGCCTTATGTAATTGTATGGATTCTTGCAATTGTGTTTGTATTTTCGTTAATCATTATGCTAATGATTATTCAAACCAGTATGAGTGGTCCAAAGAAGAAGAAGGATGACGATGATGATGAAGATGAAGATTGGATGTCAGAATTCATCGGTACTTCACAGGAACTTGATATGAATGCAGTGACGGACACTAGTGATAAATCTGAGGACAAGGTTGCTGAAACTAAAGACTTAGAAGAAGAAGAAGATCCATTTGCAGTGAACGTTGTGGCTCGCAAAACCCGCCAAAAGAAGGACGTTCCAGAGATTGCTGAAGAAAAAGATGATGAGGACGATGGCATTGATTGGGGTGAATACGATGATGACGATGAAGAGGAAGAGGAAGAGAAGCCTGTTGCTAAGAAGCGCTCTGTCGGTCGTCGTGCGGCTCCCCGAAAGGCGCCAAAACGCCGTACAGTAAGTCGAAAAAAGAGTGACGATTGAACACTTTTGAAGCGGTGAAGTCAAGGGCTGTGCCCCCTTCGACCAATACATGGCGAAACATGAGATTGCCGATTCTATCAACGATTTATCAGATGACATTGAAGAAATTATGGACCATTTTTTATCATCGTTTGACCCAAGAAAGAATAAACTGAATTTTCTTCTTTTAGCAATACCAGTTGCTGTTTACGCGAACTATGCTCATATGGGAGAGGTTGCATTTGTATTCTCAATGATTGCAATCATGCCACTCGCCTTTCTCATGGGGAAAGCAACTGAAGAGATTGCTTTGCGTACCGGAGAAGCGGTTGGTGGACTTCTCAACGCCACTTTTGGAAATGCCGTCGAAATGATTATTGCCGGATTAGCGCTGTATACAGCATCACAAAATCCAGAGATTGCTGAAACAATGATTACCGTTACCCAAGCATCTCTGATTGGTTCGATTCTCGGCAATCTTTTGCTGGTACTTGGATTGGCCATGGTCTGGGGAGGGCTCAACCATAAAGTGCAGAATTTCAGCATAGATGCTGGGCAGATGAATGGTTCTCTTTTGTTACTTGCAATTGTTGCTTTTATTATTCCAAGTGCAGTACATCATGCAGGTGGTTCATTAGGCGATGTTGCAAAATTATCTCATTATGCAGCGCTTGTTTTGCTCATTATCTATGGTTTAGCATTATTGTTCCAACTCAAAACCCACGTTGATGTATTTGCTACAGAAGCCGGCCATGGTAACCACGAAGACCCACACATGACCAATAGGGATGCATGGATTCTTCTTCTTCTTTCGACCATCATGGTGGCATGGATGGCTCATATATTGGTTCACAGCCTTGAAGCCGCTCTTGAAAAATGGCACTTACCAGAACTCTTTATTGGAGTAATCTTACTACCGTTCTTTGGTAATGCTGCGGAACACTTTACCGCCGTATTAGTTGCTGGAAAAGATAAGATGGACCTATCCATTGCGATTGCTATTGGCAGCAGTGTTCAAATTGCTTTGTTTGTCGCCCCCATGATGATTTTGTTAGCTTGGTTCCTTGGCGTTGGGCTCACTTTAGAATTTGGCCTTCTTGAAACTGCAGCAACGTTCATCTCGGTCTTAGTGGCAAATTCAATTTTAAGTGACGGTAAATCAAATTGGCTTGAAGGGGCAATGTTGTTGGCAAGTTATGTTATTCTGGCTTTAGCTTTCTACCAAATGTGAGGTGAATTATTGATGCAAAGTAAAATAATTGGTTATTCCATGGCAGGTCTTGCTATTTTCATCATGGTAATAGGCACGATAGGCTATACAATTGAGGGAGAAGTGGAAGAGATACCAACACCAAACATCGATGGATTTGTATTCTTTTCTGAAGAGGCACTACCCGGTAATCCGGTTGGACTTTTTGTGAGTGCTGATACAACCATTACATGGGACCGAGATGACATTTTTTTGGTGATTGCAGATGAAACCAAGAAAGACCAATGCGATGGAATCAGGGCAAGCGGTGGAGCCTTCCTCCAATCTGAATCAAGTAGTAAAACATGCCAATATGGTGACACAGGATATGAGGCCACAGCGTCTGATGGAAATGCTGGTGCTGAATGGCACGTCATTTCCGGTGAATATTATGCAGGAATCGGCACGCAGTCGGGCGTACTTCCTCAAGGGGCTGAATTGAATCTTCATTACGAGGTCAAACTCTCAGCATCGTTCCCAACCTATCTCTTCAGTTTCCTGATTGGTATCGGTGGTTTTGGTCTTTCTAGAATGAAATGATTATTCGACACCTTCGTAATAGGTGCCTACTGCTAAGTCCAATTCATTCCAAGCCGACTCTTCATCAATAGTTTGCGTATTACCATTCATTCGAAGTGCTTGTCCATCAACCCACAAATCCATACAATCTGCTCCATTGAATATGAGATTTGCAAGATGCCGATTTCCTGAACGGCCAAAAGGCCGCATTCTAATATCATCAAGATTCCATACTGCCCAATCAGAACTACCTTTGGTAGCCATTTCAAAGACATCTGTAGCTGGGAGCAAGGTAGCATCCCAATGGTCATGCCGTTGAACCAATGCTGCTAGACGAGCCTCTGCCAACATATTGAGGCCACTACCGGATGAAGCAGCCCCATCTGTGCCTATCCTCACATCGACACCAGCGTCATTGAACGCTGGAAGTGACATGGTTCCTCCACAAGCAATTTTCATATTTGAAGATGGGCAATGAACTGCAGTGACCCCATGTTCCGCTAACATTCGAATTTCATTTTTCTTCACCCATGATGCGTGAGCACATACAGTGCCAGGCTTGAAAAAATCAATGTTATTGAGGTATTCAACAGGATAATATCCTGTTTTTTGATGGCAGTCAGCGATTTCTTTACGTGTTTCACTGACATGAATGTGAAGGCGAGCCTTTCTTTTTTCAGCGAGTTCCGACGCTCTACGGAGTGTATCTTCACTACAAAGATATACTGAATGGGTCGCAATTGCATACTGAATTTTATCATCACTTTTCTGCTGCTTAAGAATAGAGTCAAGTTCATCAAGAGCAGAAGCCGCATCTGGGTGTGAAGGCAATGCCGCATCACTGACTGGACCGCCGACCAAGCCGCGCAATCCAGCATTCTCAAGTATTTCTCCAGTAACTAAAGGATAAAAATACATGTCAGCTGCAAATGAAGAACCTGTTCGAATCATTTCCGCTGCTGCTGCTTGAGCGCCAACACGAACATATTCAGGGTTCAATCGTGCTTCAGTAGGGAATACCGCTTCGTTCAACCATCGGTGTAGAGGAAATCCATCGCTAAAATCTCGGGCATTCAATTGCATTGCGAGATGAGTATGCCAATTTTGTAAACTTCGTGTGATGAGCCTTCCAGAACCATCCAGTTCTCGTTGAACATCTTCATCCCCGTTTGATTTTGACCATCCACCATCTTGGTGAAGGAGTACATCACCAACGTGCTTATTGCCGCTTTCATCATACAAAACCGCGTTGCGATAGCGCACACTCGCATCATCGGCCATGAACTTGGGTTAGGCTCAACCCTCATGAACGCTTTCAACCGTTTGTCTTATGTCCATTCGATGCTGCGGATGGATTGCGCCACTGTGGCTTAGCTGGTATAGCACCTGATTCGTAATCAGGAGGTCGGGAGTTCGAACCTCCCCAGTGGCTCTTCATTGATCGACGCTTCGTGCAATGTTGAGGGTAAACGCTTCTGCACTTGCTTCAAGACTTGCAATAGCGGGGAGTGTTTTTCCAGCAATATAGTCCAAACATGCACCACCGCCTGTTGAAAGGTGACCCATATTCTTGGAAAGCCCATACTTGGAGATGAGTGTAGCGGTATGACCTCCGCCAACGACGACATATCCTTTGGTTTCAGCACACGCATTCAACATTTCAATGGTTCCAAAAGCAAAATCAGGAAGTTCAAACACGCCCGCAGGGCCATTGAGGTGGACAGTTCCAGCAGATTTTATTGCCGCAGAGAGGTTACGTATGGATTGGATTCCAAGGTCAAAAATCGGAGCATCTATTGGAAGTTTGGAGACCTCAAGGTCAACCCGATTATCTTCGACATTAGCAGCAACATCTACAGGTAGATGTATTTTTGAGCCGAAGTCACGTAACAGTGATTTGGCAGTTTCAACAGTTTGATGCCATGATTTACCTAATTCATTAACCAAAAAGTCATGGTTCAAAACACCAATTTCAATTCCAGAAAGTTCCAAGAGTAGGTTCGCAACACCGCCTGTTGGCCAAAACTCGTCACAAATATTGTTGCGAAGCATATTGTCGGCTACAAGAATCGAATCATCGACTTTGATTCCACCCAACACGGCAATACAGGGTCGTGACGGATTATTCAATGCATGATCGAGTTTTGAGATTTCAGATTTCATTAATTCTCCAGCAACGCAAGGAATCAAATGAGTAAATCCAACACCAGATGGAGTGCTACGGTGAGCACAAGCAAAAGCATCATAGACAAATAAATCGGCAACACTGGCTAAATTTTGAACCAATGTGGTTTCGGAATGTGCATTAAAATCACCTTTTGTTTTGATTTCTTCATCATACATCCGAACATTGTCCAACATGAGAATTTCTCCACATTGTAATGCCTCAATTCCTTTCATTGCTTTGTCGCCATAAAGGTCATCCACCCACTTTACAGGCCGGCCAAGGAGGCGTCCGAGTTCGCGAGAATGGCCAAGAGTAGAAGTGAAATCTTGTTTTCCGGGCCGAGATTGGTGGGCAAGGAGCACAACTTTTGCACTTGTCAATCTGTTTAATGTGGGAACAATGGCACGAATACGAGTGGTATCGAGGAAGGATTTGGTGCCTGGGAGAAGTGGACAGTTGATATCAACACGAACCAAGACAGTCATGTTGTCGACATTGACATTGTCGAGGGTCAAGACACTCGCCATTGAACATTCCAGAAGCCTTCGGCTTTTCATTGCAACGGATGAAATAACCCAACGGTTCTTTTTCTGAACCCAACAACCGCGCGTCTCACCCCTCAACTTGGCGCGAAAGGTGATAAAGCCGTAAAGTTCGCTGTCAAAGGATGGCGCAGGAAGGACCGGCAGAGGATGAAACCCTCAAGGGTCCACGTCGTCGCGCTGGTACCAGCACATCTTCATTTGGTGTCTCTAAGCGAGAAGGCCACGATTCCTCGGTCTACTATGGCAGTCGCCTCTATGATGGAATTGTTTCAAGCCGAGATGTTGGAAAACAACAGGAACTACCACCGACGCTTGCAAACACCCTCATTACTGGAGATTCCCGAAATTTGGACTTGCCTGATAACTGCGTTCAATTGGTCGTCACCTCGCCACCGTATAACGCCAGTAAAGCCTACGATGAAGACCTATCGTTGAGCGAATATCTTGAATTGTTGTATGATGTATTTGCCGAATGTTATCGAGTTCTCGCCCCAGGGGGCCGAATGGTCGTTAATGTTGCTAACCTTGGTCGTAAGCCGTACATTCCCCTATCCAGCCACATTAACATCATGATGAATCAACTCGGCTTTTTGATGCGAGGTGAAATCATTTGGGATAAATCAGCAAGTGCTGGGTCATCTTGTGCTTGGGGTTCTTTCCAAAGTGCAAGCAATCCTTGTCTACGAGATGTTCATGAATACCTGCTTGTATTCTCAAAAGGCAATTACAAACTTATGCGCGAGAAATCAGAACGTGCAGAAGGACGAATCGATACGATACCACGTGATGATTTCATTCACCATACCAAATCGATATGGTCATTTCCGACTGAACGGGCTTCGCGTGTTAATCATCCAGCCCCTTTCCCAGTAGAATTGCCAAAGCGGTGCATAGAGATGTATTCCTTTGCAGGAGACATCGTTCTTGACCCCTTCAATGGTTCAGGTTCAACATGCGTGGCAGCGAAGATGACAGGCCGCATCTACATCGGCGTTGATCTCTCCGAAGAGTATTGTGACATCGCTCAAAAACGTCTTGATGATACCGATGCTTGGACCGCTCCGGTTGTCGAAGTTTAAGCGGAGCCGTTTTGAACGGTCGCCATCACCCTTCAACCATGACCGGTTGGAATGAGGCTGACCTAACTGGGCCCGAAGGGGAGGACTGGAGAGTTCCAGTTTCAGAATTATCGGCCCGCCAATATCGGTTGGGAGAATACTTAGCCGAGGCAGGATTTTCTGGTGCTTTCATCCAACATCCTGTTGACCTTTACTATTATGCAGGCGGACGGCAAAGTGCTTCGATGTACATCCCTGCACACGGTGCTGAAAACAGCCAGTCAGTACTCTTTGTTCGCCGTTCACTTCAACGTGCACGCTTTGAAGGCGGTGGCGACAACGCACCTCACGAGATTATCGCATTCCCTAGAATGGCACAATTGGTTTCCAAACTCCGTCAGCGTGGAGTGACCTCCGCACCTGGTCTTCAATTTGGAGAGATACCTGCCACTTATTCTGAACGTTTTGTAAATATCTTCAGTGAATTTGGGAAATGTCCAGATGTCACATCCATCATTCATCGACAGCGAGAAACAAAGTCAGCATGGGAAATGGAGCAAATGGAAGTCGCTGCTGAAATCCAAATCCGGATGTTTGAAGCGGTCGAAGCAATAGGTGGTGAAGGAGTCAGTGAATTGGAATTGGTTGCAGCTGCAGAAGCAATCAGCCGTTCAGAAGGGTTTGGCGGAAATATCCATATGCGTCGATTCCCACTTCAGTGTGACCGAGGAGTCATCGTTTCAGGGCGTGCAGGTGGAATACCGTCTTTCTTCGATTCTGCAGTTGGCGGAACAGGCGCCCATCCACTTTCAGGTATGGGGTCAGGATTCAATCGAATCAAAACCAATGAGCCGGTTTTGGTCGACCTCGTCCATGCTCATCGCGGTTATATTGTAGATATGACGAGAATGTTTGTTGCAGGAACTCTTTCTCAACAATGGCATCAACGCCTTGAAGATATGTTGGCAATCAAGGATACAGTCGTTGATGTGTTGGACCAAGGCGACACATGTGAAGCCGCATGGGAGCAAGCTTTTGCCCTCGCGGTTGAACTTGGATATCAGGACAATCTCATGGGAATGAAGCCTGACCAAAGTCGATTCCTCGGTCATTCAGTTGGGCTACAATTGGATGAATCTCCAGTTGTGGCGGCAGGCTTTGACCGCCCATTACCGATTGGAGGGACTATGGCGATTGAACCGAAAGTGGTCTATCAAGAAGGCAGTATCGGCAGTGAAGATACTTGGATTCGTGATGATGAAGGAATGCGCCCAGTAACTGCTGATGGTGCTTGGCCTTGGTTAACGGAGTGGTAAAGATGACACAAGAACAAACTGAAGACGAAATTTGTGAAAAGATGGAAGGCTGGACCCATGAAGATGTTGGAAAGCGTATACTGGAAAGAAAAACTCCGAATGGAACATATTACAACGAACCAATAGTCAGTGTATTTTGTCAATTTTGTGGTTCTGAATTTGTTGGCCCAAGTCGAGAAGCAGGTGGCTTTTTGGGCGGACATGAATGTTTGCATGCATGGGAAATTTCTCAAGCCATGGGTCGAGATGACGGCATGGTTGAATGAGCAACAAATTTCACCATAGTGTTCAAGTTATGTCCGCGATGTGTTGTTTGTATGGCAAAGCCTTACTCGACCGGACACATAGGTGCAGTCGCATCAAATTACACTGAAATGAGACTTGCCGGTGCAGTAAAAGAGCAGTTGGTGGAATTAGTCTGTGCAGAACTTGCTCGCTATGTACCTGAGATGGAAGCAGCGACACTTCAACAAGACCCCGAGCGCAAAACTTTGGATGACCCTTACCGTACTCGTTTGAATTACAATCGAACACGTGAATTGATGATTGCTGAAATCGATGCGGTAGAATCAGTTGGTTCTGCAGCGGTTCAAGCAGGGATTTCTCACATTGAAAAGCATCTTTCAACGTTAATCAAACATGCTGAAGTCGCTGCGGAAAAAGATAGAGTGGCAACAATAAAACCACGCCACTTAGAAATCGCCATCACAGGTTTGAACATCAGTGCGACAAGTGAAGATGAAGAGCATCAAGAAGTTGCTCAAACCGAAGATTTCGTCGTCAGTCAAGGCGGCGGCATTTTGACCGAATCATCACTTCTTTCTCTAGCCAAAACCCATGCTAAAATGCCGGTGACAAAAGACGCTATTGGAGAATTACTGGAAACCTATTACATGGTGATTGAACAATTAGAATCCGATATTCGAAGTAATGCTCAATTTGGCGGCAACCCCGTTCATTTCATCGAATCTATTGGCAAAATGAAGACCCTAATGTCATTAGGATGGATGAGGTCGATGCTCAGTAAAGCTGCAGAAAATGCCCGAGAGCGAGGATACAAGAGAATTGATGTTGAACAAATTGTTCACCTTGATCCATTTGAATGAGCGTGTATTTCAAAGAACAGTTCTTGAGGCGGTACAATGTTTGTAACCTCTGTGCTCATTTGATATTACACAGGCGCATCAGTCCGAATTGAGTACACGAGTCCAACGTTCGGAAGCAGGAACGCCATTAACGAGAATTTCAATCGATGTGACGCCTTTAATCGAAGATATTTTTTTCCGCAAATCCCTCAAATCAAATAAGCAACAGGGGCAATGTGGGCGTTGTGGAGTAATGGCGATTTGCACTATCCCCTCTGGGGAAATATCAATGCCAAGAATTTGTTCAGAATCAGATAAGGCTACATCAGAATGCGGTTCTTTCCAAGAGTTAAGGACGCGTAAAAGTCGGCGTTGAACCGCTTGAATTTTCTTAGCATTCATTCTCGCACCTCGTTTGGCTATGGGTGGCTTGCTTTACTGTTCTTCTGCTTGAAGTTCTGATTCAATATCGTCGAGTTGCAACTCATTGAGTCGACCTTCTGCAGTGGTTAATTCTGTTTTGCAGAGACGAAGTAATTTCGCCCCCTCTTCGTATAACTTCAGTGTTTCATCAAGACCCATACCGCCGCGTTCTAACGTCGATACGATGGTTTCTAGTCGTTGCATTGCTTCGGTGTAGGTTGGTTGTTTATCAGTCATTTTTCTCCCTCATTGGAATGTGTATTTTTGATTTCAGCATCTGCAGAGCCATCCGCAAAATTAAGTATTATTTCCTGCCCAGATTTCAAGCCTTCAACGCTACTGAGAACGACGCCATCGGTTGTTTGTGTCATCGAATAACCTCGTTCTAACACCCGTTGAGGATGTATGGCAGAAAGTGAAGCCTCAAATTGTGCCAATCGAGTTGTTTGAATTCCAATACTTTGGTTTACCGAGACTTTCATTCGAGATGAGAGGGTTAACATTTTTGATTTTGCACGATTCAAACCTGCCATTGGGGCAACTCGTAAACGGGCGTGAAGTGTACGTAAATGCTGCATGTTATCCCGAAATTGCCTTCGTGCTGCAACGGCTAATCGCTCTTCACACTCGTCTAGGAAATAATGTAGTTCAGGTAGGACTGGAACAACACGTTCGATAGCATCAGAGGGTGTAGAAGCCCGTAAATCAGCAACGAGGTCAGAGACCAATACATCGGATTCATGACCTACAGCAGAAACTACTGGAACAGGGCTTGCAATAATTGAGCGGGCTACAGGTTCGAGATTGAAAGCCCACAAATCTTCAGGAGACCCCCCGCCTCTTCCAACAATCACCAAATCAACGGGAGGTTCTCCTCGACTTTCAGCCACACTAGGTTGTGAGAGGCGGCGGGCAACTGCAAGGCCTCGAACTATTTCTTCAGTTGCCCTAGGGCCTTGAACCAATACTCCTATCACGGTACGACGCAAACCTGGCCAGCGATTTTCAATCAATCGTTGCATATCGGAAAGCGCTGCAGAACCCGCACCTGTGATGATGGCAATGTGTTTAGGAATTGTTGGTATGGCTTGTCGAGGACGGTCAAATTCCCCTTCTTTTTTCAATTGCTCAACAAGTAAGCGTTTCGTCTTTTCAAGTTCTCCAAGTACACTTACAGGTTCAATGCGTTCTACATTGAGTTGAATCTCTCCTCGTCTAATGTAGAGGTCAAGACTTGCTAAGATGACAACTTCACTACCTTCTTTGATACCCGGGTCAATGGCACATCTCCCCTTCCAAATCACCGCCCTCATTTGCCCATCTTGGTCACGCAGAGAAAAATAGGTATGGCCACTCGGGTATTGTTTCCATTGTGTAACCTCGCCTTTCAAGGCTTGATTTTTGAACAGAGGGTCCCGAGTGACGGTTTGTTTGACCAGTTGCACAAATTGACCGATTGGAAGCGGCCCAGTAGTGACTTGCCCCGTACCGGTCATGCATCAAAAGGAGAGTCCACGGTTCTTGAACACTGTGCGATTATTCATCAAAGGTCTTTAACCAGCCACGACGCCAAAAGAACATAAGCATAATGCAAGCAAATGCGAGCATGATGAATATAATTCCCCAGAAACCCCCTACTTGTTTTAGAGGCAAATCTTCGTTATTCATGCCAAAAATTCCAGCGATGAGTGTTAATGGAAGCATGATGGCTCCAATAATGGTTAATGTTGTCATGACTTCAGTTAGTTGTGCATTAGATTCAGATAATTGCATGCTGATGTTACTGAGATAAGAATCCCTGGCAGATGTCGCACCAGATGAATAGTTATTCGCTCGCTTTACCAGTGAAACTGAAAGTTGGTTTAAATCTGAGAAATAATGTTCTGTACCTGAACCAATTAGGCGTTCATTCGGCTTGAGCAAGCGCATTGTCACCGTGTTCAAGGATTCAATCGATTTACTTGCTTCACGAAGATATCGCTTCAAATCGTGTAATCCTTCAAGCACATTATCATATTTTCTACTAGGGTCAAAGATTTGAAATTCAAGTTGATCGAGTTGGCGTGAATACGATTTCAAAATAGGTGTCCAATCGTCTGCAATAGCGTCAAGTATTTCATAAAGCAAGAAATCAATTCCTAAGGCCAAGTCTTCTTCATCTGCCTTTTTGAAACGATGACGGAATTTCTTCAGTGCTGGAATGCTATAATGCCTAACCGTGATGATCAAGTTTTCTTTGATGAAAATCGCGACAGGTTCGGTATCCAACTGATTGTCAGCATCTCGAGCATTGATGACAATAAAACGATGATTTTTGAATTTCTGAGCCGTTGTATCCGCTGGACCAAATACGTCTTCAACCGCCAATTCATCAAAGTCCATTTTCTCAAGTAAAAAATCACGCACTTCATCATCAGGACGAAGAATATCCAGCCACGCCAACCCTTCCTCTTTGACAACCTCTTTTACGTTGTTTAATTCATACGTTTCTCGAGCGATTAAGCCGGATGTAGCAGTTTGTAAACGCAATTCGGCCATGACTCGCCGTGACGCTCATCTTTGTTGATGTTTTCATTCCTCTTCGGGGGTAAAAGACCGGTTTGATTGGTTCAGTTTCCTCTGCCGCCTCTCAAATTTTTGCCGTTGTTCGACTTCGGTCAACTTATGGCTAACCTTCCAGGAGAGAAAACGAATAACGATGTACAAAGCGATAATATCTACAATTAGAACAATCCAATCATTGGCCCCCCAATTTCCAATCATGATATCTCATCCTACAACGGTGGCCGGATATCGACATCAACATCTCCATTTGGAATGCCAATACATGCAAGTCGTGCACATTCTTCGACTAGGTAATCATCAAGACCAGGCGGCAGGATTTCGGGTAAAGGGACCTCGCCATAGAGAAGCGTAACCATGCAAGTTCCACAGGTGCCAGAAGTACAATTCGTTGGAATTTTGACCCCCGCATCTTCTGCGTGTTCTACCAAAGTATTTCCAGCAACGTATGCCGTCTGTCCAAGAAGATTCGCCCCTTGTAGAAAACGTACAACAGGATGAGCCGTTTCTACGTTCGGGGTTTCTTCGGCAGTCACCGAATGCGCGGACATAACACCACCTCAGCGCATGTCCTTGTGGCGAGTCCAACGGCCAGTTTGTTTGTTGAAATACAATCCCGCCTTCTTCATCCACTTGTTGAATTTCGTTGCACCAGCGCCGGTTAGGAGAATGAAGTCTTCTCGGTCTTCCTGAGCTTGGATGTAATTCTTCGCTGCAAGTGTTTGGTCAATCCAATCGTTAATGTCCATCAGACCACCAGTAAGTCCACCTTCTTCAACAGCCTTGGCCATTTCATCAGCAGTTGCGCCTGTGACTTCCAAATCCTTACGAATAAGCTCGTTGACACTTGACAAGTCCATGGAAGCTGGTTTAGGTGGAACAGGGTTTCGAGGTCGCTTGTCGGGGTCGATACTAATTCGGCTACCATTTGTCAATCGCTCTTCTACGAGGTTAGAAAGTTCAGGAGTGAAACTGGTTTCACACTCCCAGCAGATAAAGGCCCAATCTTCTGGGCGATCTTTATCGCGAGATGAACGAGGGTCTAATTCATCACCACATTCGGGGCATGCATGGAAAATAAGAGCAGGGACGTGATTGCGACGGAAATCCACGATATCTTGGGGGGTGCCTTCGAGTTCTAACATTTCATGGTCACGAGCCGCTTCAAGGCCGCGAGTTTCAAGTTGGTCTCTAATCTTCACTTTCTGGTCATCTTTGCCTTCATCATGAAGATTATTTTCGAGTTTAACAATCAATTCGACAGTTTTTCCAAGCCGATTCATAATGAGTTTCTTAGCCCGGAACGAATCAACCTTAGCAATCTTAAGTCGTTCTTTCTGTTCTGCAAGTTCGGTGAGAACATCCTTTTGCTTACGTTGAAATTTGATTTCTTCAATTTTCGATTCCTGCTTCTTTTCAGGTGCAAGAACCTTTGAGAGATAACGTTCTTTTCCGTGACTTTGCGGTCCGGCTGTAATGATGGAGATGACACCATCTGCAATATCTGCTTTCAAACCATAGTTTTCAATCAGCATATCTTTGTCGATTTTCTTCAAATCGCCAATTTTTAGGCCGGAATCGGCCAACTGCTGGGCAGTTGTTTCGTCTATGCCACGACGTAATAAAGCAAGATATGTGTCCTTCTTGGCCATAGCATCCCCTCCGACGAGTCTAGGCGAGGAGACCCTCCTAAGAAAAGCCTCTCCTCACTCAGTGTAGGATAATATCTGCATTTGACCCCTTATGAACTTACGATTCAAACTCTAACTCGCTGAATGAGCAACAGAGTTCAATCCAGTCTTCAAGTTCCAATTCATCAGGTCGAAGGTCCATGCGTTCATCATCGAGATGTGCGGCAAAGGCATGTTTCCATCGACCAGCATGCCATCCCTTCACCCGTCCCAAGCGCCGAGGCACATTTTTCAGTGTTGAGCGCAATTTCTTTCTACGTTGGTCAAAAGCAAGATGAATCATTTGACGGACCAAACGAACATCGCAAGCCCATTCTTCATCATGTGGCTCCATGGAAATATAGCAAGAATTGACTTTCGGCATTGGGCTAAAGTTATGCGGCGCTACTTTCCCTTCAATTTCACATTCCCAATCTAAAGATACAGTCATGCCAAGTGAACCCACATCACTTTCGTATTCCATCACTAAGCGCTCCGCAAATTCTTCTTGAACCAACAACACGACCTTTTCTAGGCGCGTCGTTCTAGGGTTTCGCAGGTATCGGGTGAGTTCATCGACAAGTGGTGATGATATTTGGTAGGGAATATTTGCAACCACCTTTGTGATTGAATCAGGCCATCGTAGATTTAGCGCATCACCTTCGAGTAATTTGAATTTCTCAGCCTGTTGTTCAGGGCCAAAGGCTTCGTTAAGATGAGTGACGGCAACAGAGTCGATTTCGATTGCAGTCACTTGGCAACCGGTGGCCAGTAATGCCTCAGTAAGAACGCCAGGGCCGGGGCCGATTTCGAGAACATGGTCATCTTGTGAAACATCACCCAATTCAATTGCTTGAGCAATCAAGTCATCATTTACCAAGAAATGTTGACCCAATGATTTGTCAAAAGGTAGCTTATCGCGTAAACTGTCAATCAACCAACGGGCGCCCCTCATGCCTTCACCGGCAAGAGCAGGTCGAGCAATCGTGGTTGGATATTTCGGTCATCCAACTCAGATAAGAATCGTTTTGCGAGTAATTCCCCAGCATCGATGTTACATGCTTCATTGAGGGCTTGGAAGGATTCAAATCCGCTTGAACCACGTGCTTCTACCATTTGCATGGCTTTCTTGTTACCCACGCCCGAAAGAAGTTCAAAGGCATGTTGCTTGAGTGACATATTTCCTGCAACGTTAAAGAAAGCAGATATGAAATGCTTTTCATTTTCTTCAATGAATATTTGAATGACCAAAGGAAGGTCAGCTTTGATATGGTTAGCCAAACGACCAATGTTGGTCATGCCAAGCACGTTTTCAATATGTTCGCGCTTAGAAATATCTGTTCCAATATAGACTCGAGCGGTCGTCAACAGTTGTTCATGACCTGCTTTGGGTTGCAATCGGCACAGCAACAATTTCGATTCAGTAACCGCTACAGCCACATTTGTTGCTAGGTCATGGTCAATTATTCGTGCCCATTGTTCATCCATTAAAGGTGAATTTTGTTGATTTCGATTTGAACGATTATCCTGGCGGTTTGTGTTGTTTCTACGATTGGTATTGTTTCGCCGAGGTTCATTTCGCCGAGGAGATGATTTCTGCGGAGGAGCCGCTTTTTTTGGCGGAGTAATTTCTCGGCGCCCTTCAGCAGGTCTTGACCAGCCGGTAGAATCCGTTGAAGATGTACTCTTTTTCTTTCCAGAACCAATCTTAATGTTACGGTCACGTCGTGCACCGGTCATATCAAATCACCTCTAGGGGGCGGAATTTCATTCAAAGCCAATGTGCTGGCGAACAAGTTCCAAAACGGTTGAAATTTCTTCATCACTGATGGTTTTTCTCTCCGAAGCAAGAACTGCTTTGACATCGTTTGAATATAATGGCATTAATTCAGCCAACTTTGCAGCCAAATGAGGGAGAGTTGAGAGTGTTTCAACTTCAGATAGAGCGTTTTTCAAGTCTTGGAATACTTTCGGGTCAGTCTTGAATCCGTTACGAGCATCGCTTGCAGCCCATTCTGCATGTTGAAGGGCAGCCTTTTGCTCATAGGTGAGATTCTTACGGCGCTTTTCAGCATCCAATAATAAGGTTCGAACAGTTGCAAAGTCGACAAATCGTTCTTCTTCAGCCATAGTAATTCCTCATTCAAGTGGTCGAAGGTGCTCTGGTCGAGCAATGACCGTTTTTGCCATGTTACCGTCTTTGACAGCAACAACCCAAGCAACGCCTTGTCGCTTTTCGATGAAACCTGTTCGGCCGTGGAAACGGCGGTGAGGCATACCCATTTGTTGGCCACCGTCTAATACGATAGCAACGCGGTCGCCTTCTTGATAATCATGCATGACGCGGCTGATGTTTATTCGACTACGTTCACTCTTACGGCGTCGTAGAATGCTTCGTGTTCCGACTCGCAGTCCCTTGGATCGTTTCAAATTGGTCGCCTCCTTTTTGCCCGAGTGTGCAGATATACATCTTCCGAGCATTTTGGCGACCTACCCTTCCCATATAAGCACCGCGACGGATGCAAGACCAAACAAATCATGAAAAAAGCAGAATGTAGAGCCTTAATTTACTTTCAATCTGCATGAATATCGCCTACATCAAGCCATAAAACATCACATTTTGCTTTGATGAGTGAAGAGAGACTCGGTTGAGTTCGCCCCCCGTCGCCGTGGACGGTTTCTTTGACATATGTACCGGACTCACAGCGAAGTGTAAATTCGACTTCCCGCACTCCGTCTTCCATTGTTTCGATGGTCGGACTTGAGGTTTCAAAAACCGTTCTTCGACGAATTAAATCAGCTCGCCGGTGAGCAACTCTCTCAGGAGTTCTTTGGGCCAATTTCACGCCAGAAAGTTTAGCGATTATTTCTAAAATCATTTTGTTTTCTGGCAAATCGAGATAGGTTGGAGCAGGTGGACTTGCAGCCTGTATTCGCTCAATCAAAACAGCCTTTGTCCCAGTAGTGGAAAGTTTCATTTCTTCTGCTAATGCAACGAGTTCAGGTTTCTTCATCGCTTTCAATGTGGCTTCATCCGGTCCTTCAGGGACATCAATAACTGTCGGAAGAGGTTTGGTGTGGTCGTTCTTTCGGTCTCCACGTCGCTTTCGTTTTGAGGATTGTTTCTTGCCTTTTCCACCGCGTTCTTGCACGTCGATATGCGTCAAATCAACCGGAGCAGTAAGGACTGCAAGTTCGGCTTCACTCAATGGTAAAAGGCGGAAACGAATGGTATAGGATTTCTCTGCAGGCGTGTCCTTTACACGAACTACTTCACTTCGATTTGAATCTCTTAAGCCTGTAATTTCAATGCTCCCACCGGCCGCATCATTGATTATTTCCATCGCTTCAACCACATCAACAGAACGAATCTTTGGTTCTTTCATTTCAATGACAAAAGGCCGCCCTCGGCCCATACAACGAACATCAATATCTTCTCGACCCATGCCATGGAAAGCGTGTTCATTTGATTGGAATATCTCGAGTAATGGATTCCCTATGAGGTCTTGAACGCTCTTTTTGTACTGAAGCCCAGTTTGGTCACAGCGCTCACATCCACGCCCTTTACAAGCCCTACATGGCCAGCGAGTTTGTGGAATCCCTCGTTCGAGTTTGAGGTATCGCCCGTAGAGATAATGTGCACGAATATCTAGTTCCACCGTCAAAGTCAATACATCGATTAGCGCCAAAATCTGTGGTTTATCATTTACCAATTTGACCCCCTCCAATCGCTTGTTGAGATGCTGAGCAATGGAATTAACAAGTCCACTCTTGAGTGCATCAGAGCCACCTGCTCCAAACCGCTTCCTCATTTCTTCCTCCTCTTCCATTTGGTCTTTCGGAATACGTGCGCCAAGTTGGAGGCGAGACAATTCGTATGGAGAAAGCGAGTCAAAAATAATTTCAGCAAGTAATTCTGATTCTTCGTATAAATTTTCACAGAATGGGCAAAGAGGTTCTTCTTCTCGGGCATTGGCCAAATGAGAATCTCGCTCAACAACAGTGGCTCGAATTTCGACCCCCGATTGTTCGATGCTTTGTTCAAAACGCTTCTTGCCACCAAGACGTCCTATGCAATGGTCGCAGGTTCCGATTCGAACGAGATGCTTGTGGCCGGCAGGTGATGGCGCCCTTGGAATCTCTTCCATGTGAGTGCTAAGTTGGTCAGGAGAATCTAGTAGAATCTCTTCTTCGACATCTTCTTGAGAGTGCTCAGCACTGTCTTTTTCATCCCATAATGAATAATCGGTTTGTCCAAAACCAGCATTGGCATATTTCATCCATTCTTCATCATTATCATTCTCGTCGTGTTCTTCTTTCGACATAAAATCACCACTTTCTCGGGGCCAACCCCTAAGACTGCAATTGGGCCGTCTGTCCACTCATTGATGAACACACCGGTCTTGAATATCAAGAATCTACGCGAATTATTGTTGAGACCGAATCATCATTGTTACCGCTTTTTCGCTTTGCTCAAAGGTGCCAATTTCGGTAAAATCATGTCGATGATGGAAACGAATTGAACCAGGGTTCGGAGGTTTGAGGCTCACTTCAGCGGTAACAGGACATGCCAGTTGTTCAGCATATTCTATTACGCGTTGGTAGAGTATCGTACCAATTGAACGGCCTCTATGACTTTCTGCTACAGCGATACGGTCGACATATAGGAATTCCTCGTAGCGTTGATTGAACCAAGCATAATTGAGGCTCCCATAACGAGTTTGAGGGAGAAGACAGAGGACAAAACCCCTCAATTGGTTATCTTCAAAGGCACCGATGGCCAGTTCAGAAAGGGTTAGCAAATCGGACATTTCTTCATGTGTAACTCGGCCTGTTCCAGGTAGGCCCTGTTCATTTATTTCCCATGCAGCACCAACATCCTGTTGCTCAAGTCGCCGAATTTCCATTACTCAGCCTCCGGTGATGATTTCCGAGCAACCAGCCCGAGGGCGGCAGTTGTGAGTACTAAACTTGCAACCAATGAGAAGGCAATCATTGCTGCTGAGAAGATTCCAAAGTTCGTGAACAGCCCCATTGGCGAGAGAGCAATGACTCCGAATCCAGCGATATCAGAAGCAGCACTTCCGACGAGCGCCAAACCACACGCACCACCAATTCCAATCAATGCTTCGTCATGGCTTTCGCCAGATTCCCGGCCTTCCCTATACCTCTCTGTAACATGGATACAGTAGTCAATACCAACACCCAGCGAAATGGTTGCAATGGTGACTGTGACGATGTTGAGTGATGAGCCAGCCACAAACATGAGACCATATAACCAAACCACGACCAAGAGAATTGGAACTAATGTGACTGTTGCTTGTTTGAAGGAACGGAATCCTATGGAGAGAGTGATGAATACAAACAGAGAACCGAGACCTAACGAAGATTGCATTTCATCTTGCATGGTTGTTGAAGCGACAAAGCGTGTCACAGGACGACCGGTAGGCATAACCCATGTCAGCGGCTTATCTTCACTCACTTCACCTGCTTCTTGTTGGTCACCCGTGGAAAGATTGGTGAACGGAGAGAGGTCTCTCCATACCTCTTCCATGCCATCGGCCATGCCTGGGAAATCTTCAGGAGCCGTCATTCCAAATCGAATCAACATTCGGTCATAGGCAGCAGGTTCGCCATTGATATCCAACCAAGGTTGAGTTGGATCCAGCTCAACTTCAGGTGCAATGTAAAGTGCGACGATGCTTGGAGGGATGTCTGGAATAGGTCCAGTTCCAGGGACGCCGTTGAGTGAAAGGAAACCGAAGAAGAAAGCGAGGCAATCTCGGTCGCCTAAGTCCATCAGCGGACCGTTTTCGGCGGTTGAACAATTCATACCATGTCCAGTTTCATTGACCTGCCAACCCGCTGTTTCAAACGGAGTTGGGTCAAGAACCAATGACCCTTGAGCAGCGATTACCATCTCATCAAGTGCTAAAATATCGATTGTCCCATCAGGTTGTCGGGTGATTTTATCGGGAACGCCTTCAGGCAATATGTCCATGTTTTGACGGAATATATCGATGGCTGCAAAGACATCAGGGTCTAACACATCTCCTTCGATTAGCAGGTTTGCCGGTTCACCTTCATTGGCGAAACGTTGCGACATTTCATAGACGCCAATGGCAAAGTCGGACCGTTCATCGAGGAAATCTTCGACAGCAAAATCACCCTCTAACTGTGCCATGCCCCAAGCCGCTGGAACAGTAAGCAAGAACGCAATGGTAGCAATCAATGCTGATTTGCGAAATGTTCCAGAATGTAGCGCAATACTTTGCAACCACTTTTCAGGAACTAGGTGCGTAACATCGCCTTTTTCTTCAATACTGACTTCACGCTTAACCAGCCATTCATCGACAGATAAACGGAGCAGTGGGACCCACAAACCAGTCAATATAAAAGCGGCAAAAATTCCAAGTGCGGCTTCAATTCCAAACGAACGAAGTACAGCAATATCGCTGAAAACATTGGCTGAGAAGGCAGCAATAGTAGTTACTGAGGTCAAAAGAATGGCGCGCCCAACCCGCTGTAAAGTGATTACAGCAGCCTGATTTGAGTCATGACCTTTGACACGTTCTTCCTTGTAACGGTGTAATGCGTGGAGCGAGTCATCTATCCCTAGTGCAAGAATTAGAATTGGCAAAAGATTCGAGAATTGAGAACGAGCAATGACCGAGATTCCGAACCAAGACGTGAGGCTTGAAACATGCCCAATCAGTCCTTGCATCCACAGTAGTGCGGTTCCTAGAGCAAACATCACGATGACAACATCACTGACCCGTCGTAAACTCACATAGAGTAATCCAATAATGACAATCCCCATCAAGAGAATCAGTCCAGAACTTGCTTGCAATTCACGATTCACTTCGACATTAACCCCTTGTCCAAGTAACAGCGTGATGGTCGTTCTGTCATGCGAGCGCAAATGGCCTTCCAAATCCATGTATGACCATTCAGTTGAACATCCAGTTCCTTCTTGTTCCATGACCTCTAAACAATATTCTTCTGTGTATTGTGGAGGGTGAAGGACGAGTGAACCATCAGCAACCCGATAGCCACCGATTTTGATGCCATCATCGGAGAATTCAAGGTCTTTTTCTTGCATAGCATCTTTCCAAATGACTTCCCAACCCATCTCTTCAAGCACACCTCGATCAAATTGAACGAGAAGCCATGTTGAGGACGCCGACCATCGACCGTTGGCGACAAAAGCATCTTGCCATGTTCCATCGGTGTTGAGTGAACCGCCAACAGGTCCAGTTTGCAACGCACCCATGTCTGCAACAAAGCCTCTATCTAGCGAAAGCCAACGCAGAAAGTTGTTGTTGGATGCCTCAGCCATACGAGCTGCAGCCAAATCGATATGCTGTTGTGTGACATTTTCATCATCAAATTCAAGGCATTCTAAGACCCCACAATCTGTCCAGTTTGTTGGTGGTTCAGTGACGATTCCGAGTGTTGTAAGTCCGGGTTGAGTAAGAATGGAAGAACCATTCATGAAACCACGGAAATGGTCGGAGAGCGAAATTGCACCTGGTGCTTGATTTCCAGTCACATCATTGACCAATGGTTTCATGGCTTTACTCAGAGGATGTTCATGAACAAGGTTGACTTTTGAATCGATTTCTTGAAGCAATGTGAGATTCATAATACCGGCAGTTGGAGCATTGATTCCCCCCCATTCATCGCCTGCTTCAAGCATCTCTGTTACACTTGGAAGTGAGGAATAATCCGGAGCCCCATCACCCATTCGAGCCACGGGAGACCAATCCTCTATTGCAGGAACTTTACTCGGTTCTCGTGCAGAGACCAAAAACCCGAGAATAATTTCAGAGTTTGCAAACTCTTCATCGATAATTGCTTGAGCCTCAAGTTCAGGTGAATCCATTTCATAGGATTCCATATCGATGGGTTGCAGAGCAGTGAAAACCCCTGGAATCATGAGAAGAGTGAGAAGAAATACGGTGATGTGAATCCGTGTTCGATGAGGTATCAACCATTTGGCAAATGCCGCAAATGAATCACCCATGGCCGCTGGTCAACACTTCTCCTTTTGAACTCATGTTTCTTCATCGCCAACAATTTACTAGGCGCTTTATTCAAACGCCTTCTTGTCTTGCGTAGAGTATGGCGATTATGCTCATCCTGAACCAACAGCCTTACGACGGAACCGATGTAACGTGGAATGCACTACGTTTGGCTCGGCAATTGAATAGTGATGGAGCAGAAGTTCGTATCTTTTTGATGAATGACAGTGTGGATTTGGCGCGTGATGGTATTGAGCCTCCGGAAGGCATCGAAGACATGGTTGCAATGCTCAAGGATTTGATTGCAAAAGGCGTCCCTGTCAAAGTCTGTGGAACCTGTCAGAACCGATGTGGCGTGCTGAAGGGGCAGCCATATTACGAAGGTGCGCAATTCTCAACCATGGCTGAATGTTCAGCTTGGGTCCAGAGCAGCGAGAAAGTTCTCACCTTCTAATCCAAAAGATTTCGACGTATAAGAGCCAACTGAAAGCTTGAGCAATGGGTAGCGTTCAATATGACCCACTGCAAACCCTTGCAAACACTCATTTTGAACACAT
>ENA-OREN01000184-OREN01000184.1-marine-metagenome-genome-assembly--contig:-NODE-184-length-93544-cov-7.555105_pt1 | contig 93544 bp, 94 predicted proteins | sample MGYA00248624_ERZ508555 | MGnify/ENA primary metagenome ERZ508555 (study PRJEB26222, sample SAMN06267773) | marine metagenome | isolation source: Saanich Inlet, British Columbia, Canada | place...
AAGGAAAAAGAAAAAAAATATTTGAACTAAAAAAAGAAAAAAGAAAAAAAATATTTGAACTAAAAAAAGTAAAAAGAAAAAAAATACTTTACTTTATACAAAAAATGATTTGTTTATAAAAAATAATAATAATAATAATAATGATGATGATGAACTATGAAAAAAGTGAACGTATGCAGAACTTGTATGATCTTGTTGATGAACGTGGTTTACAACCAGTGTTGGATCTAATGTATCATCAAATCGATATGCTTGGTGGTAGTAACGATAAAATGAAAACTTTTATGACAAATGATATTGAATCATTGATTTCTTATTCAAACAGCAAAAAGTGTGTTTCGAATTTGGAACAAAAAATTAAAGAGTTTTCAATTGTTTCGGTTATTCTTAATAAGTATCGAGACGATATTATAAAAATTGCAAAAAAACAAGAAACTTTGAATTCAGATGAGTTTTACAATGAAGTATTTCTTATGATAAATGAAATGTCAAAAGAAGAACATCACGTATTAAAAAACATTTATAATAAAATGAACGAAGTACTTGAAAAACATAAAAAATGTAACTTCAAAAGTGTGCAAAAACTTGATGGTGAAAAGCAAATGTGTTTATTTAAAACATCACAATTAATGGAAGACATAAAGGAAAATCTTTATAACAAAGATATTGCTATTCGTGAATGTGATGTGGAAAATTATGATATTCATGTAGAATACATATTGAAAAAATATTCATATATGCTTCCAATGTTTTTGAATGCATTGGTATATGACAGACGAATACAAGATTGTAAGATATCTAATGCTTAAAAATAAAAATAAAAATAAAAATAAAATTACTTTATTACACCTTTGAACATTTAAAACGCAGATTAAAATCTGCGTTAAATATTATATAATATAACATTAATGTTTTATTCACAGGACAAACAAGATGAGTATTTAGAAACACATATTTTCAAAGGTTATAAAAATGGTTTTTTTATAGATATTGGAGCGCACGATGGAAAATCCATAAATAATACATTGTATTTTGAAGAGAATAATAATTGGACAGGGGTAAATGTTGAACCTATAAAAAAAGTATATAATTATTTAGTGGTAAATAGACCAAATTGTATAAATATAAATTGTGCCGTTTGTAATAATGATGGAAAAACTGAATTTATATGTAATAAAGGATATACTGAAATGATTTCAGGAATTAAAGATACTTTTGACCCTAGGCATACAAAAAGATTACAAAGAGAAAATAAACAACATGGGTCAACTACAGAAATAATTGAAGTGGAAACTAAAAAATTAGAAACAATATGTGATAGTCATAAAATATCACATATAAATTACTTATCAATTGATGTAGAAGGTGCCGAGTTTGAAGTAATTAAATCTATTAATTTTGATAAAGTTTATATAGATGTAATTGGATTTGAAAATAATTATAAAGATACAAGCATACCTATTATAAAATATTTAGAAGAAAGAAATTATGTGGTTATTCATAATTCTTTAGATATTTTCATGATACATAAAAATTCTGTTTTTTATGAAAAATAAATTAAATCGGCGTTTTAAATGTTCAAAGGTGTAAAAAATGATTTTATATAGTTAAATATTATTAGAGATTATGTTACATTTGAGAGATTACGGTTATTCTACCAAAGCTTGTTTTGATGACAGAATGGATGCTATCGATTTTGCTATTCAATATAACAGTGTTGAAGCTGTTTATGAACGTCTTGTGAAACTCAGTGAATATAATCCAATTATGAAGGAAGATGCAGATGACCTTGAATTAATCTATGATTCAATCAATCTTGGAAAGTCAGAAGAAGAAATTAAAGATCAAAATCTATGGTTTACTAGGGGTGTATTTAAGAAAATACTCGATGTAAAAATGGAATATTACAAAAAAGAGTTTTCCAGATTACTTGACGGTGCTAACGTGGACAATGTGTTTGAAATCCTTCGGGAAAATATAATTGATGTTTATAATGAAAAATTATTGCAACAATAATCTATTTTTTAAAAATACTTTAATTGGGTTATCTTTTTATGAAAAGATAACCCAGCATATAAAAACTGATTTGGTTATTAATATAAACATAATAATGACAAACAAAAAATACGATAATTACGAATCATTCGAGCAAAGACTCGATGCTATTATTGATGATGTTATAAACGAATTCGATAATATGACAGAATACGAATACCAGTTATGGTGTTCAAATCATAAATAAATGTTTAAGTTACTTTATTTTTGTAAAAAATCTTTTAATTGCTTTATGTATTCGTCTCTTGTATTGTTTGGTCTTGATTCATTGCATAACTGTATAATATCATTATTACTTTGATAAATAGGCTCGTTTACCATGTTAGTTATTTGCTCGTTTGTTAATGTTAACATGTATTTTATACAGTCTTCAAAACTATTGTAATTTGATACATTTATAAAACTTTTGGGATTGAAAAATTCAGAAACATTAGAACTACCATAATAAACTGGAATTGCACCACTGTAAAATGCATTTATTATTTTTTCAGTTATATAACCGTCAACAACACCATTTTCAAATGCCATGACAAAAGTGTAGTCTTTGTAAGAATCGATTAAACATTCATCTGACCATATTCCTTTAACCTTTTTATTGGATTGTGGTATATTACCATTACATATACCAAGAGAATGACACACTAAATTATTTTTAAGATTGTAACATTTATTAAAAAATTCTTCTCTTTCTTTTACTTTATTTGAACTGCAATAAGCTAAGAAATATTTTCTTTGATTATTTGTATATTTACGTTCTTTGTATAAATATGGACTATACAGTACATATGGTATATACATATGGTCATTATAAAGTAATGTTGTAGATATCCAAAGTTCGTGTGTAGCATTTTTGTTTTTAATTGGTTCGTAACTTTCACCTGACCAATACAAATATTTTTTCTTTTTTCGATTCCATAATGTTCCATTATTTGATTGAACCATAATATCTACATTGTCATTTTTGTTATTTGTCCACTTTACGTCGGTGTATAAAAATTTAATTAAATATTCTATTATACTTTGTCCGTATTGTGAACCTTTTTCGTAACCTATTATTAATTTGTTCATTATAATTTATTTAGTTATTAAATTTATAATGGAAATAAACGCAAAAGATTTTAATTCAAAAAAAGAATATTACAATAAGCGCAACGAACTTGTATCACAAGGTCATATTGTAGCTAATACAAATACAAATATGACAAAATTCCATCCAAAGCCTATGTGTATGATGACTATGGATGATGAAACTAATTGTCAGGATTTAGGTTGGAAATGGGTCGTACTCGCGCGCAGAAGTGGTTATCTTGAGGTTTATCAAGCAACTAAATACCAACCAGAATACAATGAGTGTGAACAGGCGTTTGGAAAGGTTGAAGTTTCAGGCGACAAAAAAACAATTACACTTCACTTAAACAATCCTTGTTGTTAAAAGTTATTTTTTTTCTTTTTTATGTTTAAATGACAGAAAATGTTCCTTCTTATTTTAAAAAAGATTTTATGCCACCAAATATTGTTGTAGTTAAGAAAAATATAGAAACTTGTGAAACTTGTGAATCTTACATGCAATATTGCAAAATAATGATAGTTATAAATAGTGTTATGCTTTTTATTAACTTTTTTAATTTTTTTAGTCCGTTAAATTTGTTGTATTTTGTTTCTTGTGTTGTAATGATATGTTGTGATTTAATAGGTTCATTTAAAGTAACTGGTCATATAAATAACAGTTTATTGATTGCAAATATTTGCACAATAGAAATGTTAATTTTTAATACATTTTTTGGATTATTTTTAAAGGAATATAGTTCATTGATTTTTCTTCAAATTCAAATATTATGTATTATAATTCATAGCATTTATATAATACTAAAATCTATTAAGGATTACGAAATAATTTATAGAAAAAAATAATTTGCCATTTTAAATTATTTTCTTTGGTGTATATATAAACTATGGCATCTCCTCGAAGATCTAGCCCCAAGCGCCGTTCTACCCGCCGTAAGTCTGCTAGCCCCAAGCGTCGTTCTACCCGACGTAAGTCTGCTAGCCCCAAGCGCCGTTCTCCCTGCAAGCATGGACGCAAGAAGTCTTGTCGTTCCAAGCCTGGACGTAAGACCAAGTCTCCTCGTCGCCGTTCCTCCAAGCGCAAGAGCTCTCGTCGCTCTCACCGCAAGTAAATAAAGAATAAATAATTTTATACGTTATCTTTTTATGAAAAGATAACCCACGTTTTCTATTTAATTGGCATAGAAAAAGAAACCATATATGCTATATGACGAAAAAAGAAATTTTGAAAAAGTTATCAGCTGGTGAAATAACTGAAGATCAAGCAGATAAAATGCTTGAAGAAGAAGAAACAAAGCGTCATGAATTTTCGCTGAAGGTAACACCAAAAGGTTGTATTGGTATCTATGGAATACGTCGTATGCCTATTTCACTTTATTATGACGAGTTTATGAAAATAAAGGAAAAAATGGATGATGGTACGTTTGATGCATTCTTTAAAGAACATAAATCTAAATTGAGTATCAAGGGATAAAAATGTGACACGGGGGATTTAATTAAACTTATTTTTTTTAATAAGATCTAGAAACAACATTTGTGTATCTAAATCCCACATTGAAAAGAAGTTATCGTAATTGTTATTTGTTTTATCTTCAATGGTTCTAAGTTTTTTAGTTACATTATTATTGTGCGTTATCGCAATTATATTAAAAAAATACGGCATATCAATTACTTCGTTTTCGCGACCACTTAAAAATAGCATACCTTCACCCATTTCATGATCTTTATCTCCGAAGTTTCTTTGTTTCCAAAATCGTTTTGTGAATGCCATTGACGCTTCAAATATGTGTTTTGTATTCATAATAAAACTTTTGTCGTTATGGACGTCATAAATACCACAGCTAGTACATCCAATACAATCTTTTGAATATGTTTTCATTGCTGCTATTCGAGAATAAACGGAAATAGGAAAATAATAGTCGTCGTCGTCCATAAAGACGATATAATCATAACTTGCGTTTTGGACACCAATGTCTCGCTTTTTAGAAATGGGTAATCCAATGTTGTAGTATTCATAGCGTATGTATTTTATACGATTATCTTTTGGTATAACTTCCGATAAGTTGTCATTACCGTCATCTACTATTATCCATTCCAGTTTGTCTTTTGGGTATTCAAAATTTTGGAAATTTGCAATTGGTATTTCAAATAGTTGTTTTCTATTACGTGTAATAGTTACTATGGACACGTATGGTAGATCATTGTATGAAAACTTGTCTAATTTTAGTGTTCCGTTTGTATTATCAAATTCCGGTTTGAAAAATCCTTGTTCTTTTTCTTTTTCCTTTTCCTTTTCCTTTTCCTTTTTTTCCTTTTTTTCGCTTATGGGTAACACGAATTTATTAATGCGGTACATCATACACGTTGTATTTATTCTGGAAATAATCTGGCTATTGTCTAGTTCAAGAATTTCTTTACATTTTGTTATTAGTTCATTTACATTATTTCCAAAAGTTACATAATTAGTATTGAGTCTATCTAGTAATTTGTCTTTGCTTCTTTCGCTAACTACTATACATTCGCTAGTAGAAAGTACATAGCTTAATCTTGCTGTTTCGAGTATGGCTTCTTGGTAATAATGAATATTAAGAACTATTTTTGTTCTTTTTAATAAATTTGCTCTTTCTTGACCCCACACATTGTAATCTTTTGCAATATATACCTTTAAACCTGCTTCTTCAAATTGGTTTAAAATATTTTGTCGGCGATCGTTTAATGAACCAATAAACACTATGTCAATATCTTTGGGTGTTGTCAAATTATTTTCTTGTGCAAGATGCTTCATGTATAGTAATGGAACGTACTTCATAGGTACATTAATTTTGCGTTTTAAATTTTGTATGTTAGTTAGCGAATAATCCCATACTTCAATTGCTTTGTTTAAAAGCTCGAAATAAAGAGGTGTAAACCAGTTACTTGTATTATCTGAAACTAAGATACCGCTTTGTTCTAACTGTATGGCAATATATTTTTCTGGTAATTTTTGATAAACATTAAAATTATTTAAACCAAATATAATGTATATTTGGTTATTTTGGTTATTTATTGTATCTGTTATTATACAATTTGTGTGTCCTATTGATTTTAAATAATCTAGCATACCGTCTGCAATATCTACAAACGTTTCATTGTTATTGTATATTGTATACATTCTTAATATAGTGCTATTTACTATTTCTTTGGATGAAATAAGGTAAAAAAAATATATTAGTTGTTATGGCGCAACTCGGAATCTGTGTTTACTGCACGCGTCATATTTCGGTACATTAAGTCTGAGTTCTTCATAGTATCAGATATAGTGAAATATTTATCGTGCATTAACAAGTTGTTGTTTAATGCTATGTATTCAGCTTTGGGTATAATATCTAGTTTGCTTAGCATACCAAGACGATTCAATGAATTACTATCTTCAATATTTATATTTATACCAGCTATATACGGCTCTTCATTTGTTTGCTCGTGTGAATCTTGTGAATCTTGTGAATAGTTTATGGAATTGTTGGTTGGTATTCCTTTTATGTTTTTCTTTTTAAGATAGTTAGTCCAATATTGCTTTGATCGTCTATCAATGCCTGGATATTTCAATAAATGTTCGTTTTTATTGCGTTTTTTATTTAACTGTGTATTTTCAGGTGGCATCATATTGTAGACTTCTGGTCGAGCTATTACAAAGTTTCGCATCATAAGTTTCATGTTGTCTTGCTCTCTATTTTTAAAAAACTCGTTATCACCAGGTACATTATAGTTTGAGTTGTTTAAAACTTGATAAGCATTTGAAAAACTGCTCATTATAATATTACAAAATATTAAAAATGATTTGCTTTTTTATTACAGTAAAAAGTAATGATTATTGAACAATACATAAAAGATCATGTATGCTCTGAATTAACATTGTTTCACGAGCTTTTGTTTAAAAAGATTATGGAAGTAGGTGTCGGAGACGGAGACGGGGGTAAGGGCAGGGACCGAGACGGGGGCAAGGACGGTATTTCTTCTGTTAAAGACTATTGTTTTAGTGTATTGAAAAAATCACTAAATAGCGAAGTTGACGATGAAATAAAAAATAATTACATTGAAGTTAAACTGTATAACATCAATGGAAAGGAATATATGATTGATATGGAACATGGTATGGTATTTGGTGGTAAACGTGTTGATATTGTTGATATATTGAAAAAACAATTATTGGAAAAATTAAAACTGTGTGGAAGCAGTGTTTTAAATGAAGAAAAAGATTTATTTAAATAATAAATGTTAAGTTGTTATTAATAGCATTTGCTGATTGTTTAATTTTTTAAGTTTAAACTTTTTCTTTTCTTTGGGATCGGGGTAAATTATTTCTGGTGGTATATAATTAGTTACTTCTGGATTTTTGACATCATAAGTGTTTTCAACTGCATTTATAATAGGATTTGTTTTTTGGAATAACTTCTTTGTTATTGTTGTAATCATCGAAATATCATAAATAGTGTAAGAATATTCTTTATTTCGTTTATTCATTGTATATACTGAAGAAAAGTTACTCATTTCATTTTCCAGTATTTCATCACGTTTAAACTCGTACTTTAGTAATTCATTTGAAATCATGTATAAATATCTTTTGTAATTATCCTTGTTACCAGTAAGAGCATTTTTATCCGATATTATAAGTTGGCTTTTATTGTCTTTATTAAAATAACAGTGTATATCTTCGTTATTTTCGGATAATGCCTGGAAACATACTGTTCTTACGTAAGGTTTTACATAATTTTTTGTATTTACTGATTTTTCTATCTTAACTAGGTTATTGTTTTTAATAAGTGTAAATATCACGTTATAAATGCTTTGTATGTCTTTTGTATTGTTTATGGTTTCTTTTAGCAATTCTTTGAATTGTGGATTTAAATAAATAAACTTACTTAGTTCATATCTAAGACGCTGATAGCTTTCATCTTCATATTCTTTCTTTTCCATATAAACAACACGTTCATCTGGAATATTTTTTTCGTTATATAGTGCTTTATTTGCATTCTTTAAATTTTTATAATAGTTTTCTTTATCAAGATTTGTTGACAGTGTCACCGATGGTGTTTTTGTTGGTTTTGTTTCTATGAAGTCTAGGCTATTTGTTATTATACCTATTATGAAATCATTGTCGTCTTTTACTAATTGCTTTGGTTCAACTGGTATATTCGTGTTTTTTGCGATTTCTTGTAACATAGTAAGTGTGTCTTCAAAAGGTAATGGTTTTACATCGTTTACTGTATTGATATTAATTATTTGTTTTGAATATAAATTAACTGGTATTTTCAAGTTCTTTACTGTAACTAAATATTCTACTCTATTGTAGCTATCAATAATTTGTTTACTTATAGAGTATTTATTGTTATTCATAGAATTTAACTCTTGAATTACGTCTTGTGCATATAGAGGTTCTTGTTCTTTTAATACACTTATATCATGTGATGGTAATAAAGCATCAAGAATACAGTTTTCTTTTAGTACTTCTATAAAATACTTGGTAATAGCGTCATGTTCTGGAAACAAAATATTTTTTTGCTTTGATTCACCTTTGTACTTAACAACTATTTCAAAATTGTCTTTGTACTTTATCAATACAAGCGATTTTCGGTCCCTTTTATACATGTCATTGATATCATAACCAACTGGACATAACCAAGATGGATTTTCAAGTTTTTTATCTATGCTATTAAAGCTTATTATAATAATGTTAAATGGTCGTTGCGTCGCAAGGTCAATATGTGAAAACATATCCCACACAAGTCGTTCATCAATCACGCTGTTTTCGTCATACATATAATTTTTGAAATTTTCTAATGATTCTTTGTCATTCTTTGTATTTTTGCCAAATATTGTTTTTAATGTGCCGTTTTTCAACGAGCTAAAAATTTCTATTGTTAAATTTTTGAAAACAACATCAAGTAAATCTTTTAATTCACCGGACGGAAATATTGCTTCTGTAACAGCATGTAAAAATGCTTGCTTTCCTGGTCTTGTACCCATTCGGTAGTAACAATTTAAGCTTGTATTGTTTATGGTAGTAATAACTTCTTTTTGTTCATTTGTACAATATTCATTATTAAATTTGAAAAGTTCTTTGATTGTTTCTGGCATAATAGCAAGCCGACGATGTGGTAAGTCGGTTTTATTTGATCCGAGTATATAGTCGTCTGTTTTATAGCCGTCTTCTTTTTCTATATTATTTGTATTATTCCAATTTTTTATTACACCTTCTTCCGCTAAGTTGTAGTTTTGGTATGGTGTTGTACCACAGCATGGGGCAAGCTTTTTATCTGCCGTGTAAACTAGACGTGGGAAATACTGTGGTGGAAGTTCACCAGTTTCAATATTATAACCTTTGCGAACATGTAATGGACTGGAGCAATATGGACAAGTGTTTTTCCTTGATGCCCATGAAGAAATAGGTCTTTTACATGTAGGACAATACAAATTAAGACATACGTAATAATTATTGTAGTAATCAAGACCTGTATCCAAAGCACGTTTTATTTCTTTAACTGTTTTCATGTCGTTTATGTAGTTAATATTATCCGGATCATTTAATAGTGCTTGTTCGATTTCGTTACTTTCTTGGTTAATAGTATTTCTTGCTTTTTTAATGTCTTCTTGGTTCATTACGGAAGGTTGTACTGTAGATTGGCATTTTGTACCGTACATGCTCTTTTTATTAAATAATTCAGGTTGTTTTTCTCGTAATCTTTCGAGATTACGTACTTTTGTTTTAGTTTTATTTGAATTTACCTGGATATTTTTAAGCTTCACTTCACTATTAGAAATTTCATTTGGTATGTCTATGTAATCGCTTGATGGGTTTTCTTTTTCGTCATAAATTAGCAGTTCTTCTGTGTCTTCATCATCATCCAAATAATCATTTATGTCATAGTCGTCTTCATCAAAGGCGTCATCAAAGTTTTCATTTATTATTGGATCTTCTTCGACCAATACAATGGGTAGTACAATATCTTTATTTTTTATTAGTTTGTTTTCGGTTTTATATTCATCTAAATAATTGTATAATAGACCTCGTATAAAGTAGTTCATTTTTGAAATAATTAAAAAATTCATTTTTCCGTTGTAAGTTAACTTGTAATTTTCCTGCGATTCGCTTGATCGATTAATACGTACGTCAATGCCTGGATTATAGGCTGATTTAGCTACACTATATTCCAATGTACTTTTGGCGTCAAATATAGGTGTAAAATTGTTTATAAAATCATTTACTATTTCACCTGAATGTGTGCTAAATTTTTTTGATATTATTTCAATAAGTTTATTTTTAAGCGATGTATCGGTTTTTATATCTATTGTGTTTTTTACTACATAATCTAAAAATGTTATTATTTCACTGTATGTACCGTAATTACTTATTTGTTTATATTTAAAATTTAACTCGGACGAAATGTGATAATGTGTAAACTTTTTACCGTTTTTATCAAAAGCAATTTTAGCATTTTTTTCAACAACACTTGTGTAATTATTAAAATTATTTTTTACATAATTATTTAATAATTCAAAGTTTATGTCGTCTGCTTTTATGTTAAATGGTGTCATAATATTAAAATTGCTTACAACAGTAGTTGAATTTATTTTTGAATCATTCATATTTTCCATCATTGTTTTTGAATTTGGAACAGTCATTTTAATGTTGTACTTTATAGTAGGTAATAGGTAGTTTAATAAATTAAAACTTTCAATAACCTTTTCGAGTTTATTTACCTGGTTGATCAAATCTTGAATTCCTGCTTTTTCTTTTTCCTTCCAACTGCATTTCATTTCTATTTTTCCATTTCTTCTTATTGTAACTGTGGAATATGTGTTATCGTAGTTAAAAAGTTTAAATTTTAAAAGGCGTATTTTTTTAGAATTTTTATTTTCCAATTTTTCTTTTATTGTATCAAGCCATTCTTTAATAGTATCTTCTTCAATAGCATAAATATTTTCAGTTATTCGTACTTCTATTATATTTCCTAAATTAGTATTTTTATTGTATTCAACAAAAGGTATTTCATTTGATAATGTTATTTGTTTGTATAGCTTTTCAATATCTATAAAATCTTCACTTATAGGTGTAGTTACTGTTACTGATGCTTGTAATAAAAAGCATTCTTCAAAATTAATTAATTTATTTGTACTTTTTATTTTATCCCATTCTTGCAGCTTATTTTTTATAATATTAATTGTGTGTGCGTCTTTTTTTAATCGGTACCCTTCTTTTATGTCATTGTTATGCATAAAATATTGGTGAATAAAATCTTGCACAAAACTTTTGTAGTTTATGTTTGTTAATTGTGGTTCTACTAATTTTAAAAAATCGTTTAAATAGACAGCATAAATATTTTTCTTAAAACTAAAATCTGAAATACATGTGTTGTATACAGCATTGTAGTCTTTTTTTAATACAACTCCGTTTTTACTTATGTAATCTTTTATAGCAGAAAACGGATTGGGATTTTCATAGCTATTTGACTCGTACATAAAACTTATTTTATCACTAAACAAACAAAGACCATGCATATTAATGTCTAATTCGTATGCTATTTTAGCCATTATGTCTATTATTCTATCATCGTATTGTAGCTTGATATTTTTCAAAGTTTCTTTTTTTTTATCGGTTTTTAATAGTATTAATGAATACGACGTGTTGTCATTACCACCAACCTTGCATAGGTTCATTATAACTAACTATTAGAAATTTTTTAAAAATGAATAAACTAAGAGACTATTTATAATGGCAACTGTACCTGAACCAAGTAATATTGAGCTTTCATGTGTTGTTATAACAATAGATGTATGTAAAGAGCTTAATCTTACGATTATTTCAAAATATATACCAATCGATGAAAACGTTGTTGGTATAAAAATAAAAACAAGAAACAACTTGATACTAAGAGGTGATATTAAAAATAATGAAAGTAAAAAACAAAACAGTAAACGTCCTGATTTTTCAAACCAATGTAGTATTAATTATAATTACAAAAATAGGATTTTTAACGTTAAAGTATTTGGTAATGGTAATTTTGTTATTACTGGATGTAAGCACAAAAGTGAAGCAGAAAACATTGTACATGATATTTGCGATAAAATAAAAGACTTAAATGGATTTATGCAGTATAATTTAGAAGAATTGGATAACGTTGATTATAAGTCTTATTTACGAAATAAGAAGAAAATGGCTTACAATGAATTGCTGAAAAAATATATAGAGCATAATTACGAGCTATTTTATGAAAAATTCATAAAAGACAAAGAAAACAGTGATCTTATTTGTATAAACATTTATATGTTATGTAGAAACTATTACAAAGAAATTATACTGCATAATATGCTAGAAAAAGACGAAAAAATTGAAATATTACACTCGGTATTAGTTAAATGTATGACAAATAATAATTTGCTTGTTACAATGGTGTTTCCCTCATATATCGGAGAAAATATAAAAAACTATATCGTGTATACGTCAAATATAAACACTATTTTTTATTCTAACTTTTACATCAAACCAATTGAAATATGCAAAATCATAAAAGAAAAATATCGAATTGATAAAGACGGTAATATTATTATGAGTGCTTTTTATGCACCGGATAATTATCAAGCTGTTAAATGCACGTATATTTCTAGAATTGAATGTAACGAAAAAGAACACGTTATTTGTAAGCATAAAATAAAAGACAAGCTTATAAATAAATGTAAATGTAAATGCAAGTGCAAAACTATTTCAATATCAATATTTAAAGGTAAAACAGGGTTTTCAAAAGGTTCTACGATTATAAATGGTGCAAACACCTGGAACCAAATACTCGATACATACGACCATATGAAAAAAATATACAGAGATAACTACTCCAAAATAAGCTTTGAAATAGAAGAAAAAGAAATAAAAGAAGAAATATTGTATATAAAAGATAACAACGAGCTAAAAATATACGTTCCTAAAATCTTGATACTACGTAACCAGCGTAATCTTCCAGTTTTATCTGAAAATAATCTTTTATCGCTTTTTAAGTAGTTAATTTTTCTTTTATTAATTATACTTTATGACGACAGAAACCAAGTTGTTTAATATTTTAAAAAATAGATTAAAGCTCAATGATACTAGTTTGGATGAAATTTTGAAAGGTGCTTTTGTAATAGTAAAAAATGATAACGCAAGTCTGTATCACGACATTATGAAGTCTGAACTTAAAAAGTATAAAAGAAGTTCGTCGCATCCCTCTTTAAACAATGAAAATAACTACGGTGTTATAATAAAAGGGTTGTGTATTGGTACCTCTACAAATGCAGTTGATAATGACTATTTAAGAACTTTTTTATTTGGAAAAATACGTTGTGATAAAAATTCTATTGATAATAGTGATCCAAATAATTTTTGCAAAAAAATTAACAGCATTGTATCAGTATATGCTCCACCTAAAAAATATAAACTATGTACTTGGTTTCAATTTGAATCGTATCGCTGGGAATCGCCAAATCAAACCGTTTATGATACAGTATTACATGCTGTAGATTACTTTAGATACATATATGAAAATAAAAATTTTGGTCCTCTTGGTTCTTCTATTTATACTGGCAGACCAGCATTATGGAATCCTCTTGTTATAGACTTTAAGGGCGAAGAAACTTGTTTGTTAAATAAGCAACAGTCGCGTAAAGAGTCCCACCCCAAATAATGCAAATGTTTAATGGATAGTCTGTACGTGGTAAAACCCAGTATAAATGCATCGGTTATTGTCATATCCTTTTTGACTACAAAATAGTAAAATTGGAAAACAATATGAGTACAAATCCGAAATGTTTAAGCATTTAACGACTGAATTAAACGTCTTGGAAATAATCTATAAAAATAATAATTATTGTTCCATTATAAAATATGGATATAAATTATAATATATTTGATTATGGGCGCAATAACATTTGGAATAAGTAGTGATGTAGCCGAAAACTATAGTGACTCTCTTATTAAAGAACAAGAAAAACTACACTATTATACGACTAATGAAAATAAAAAAATACAGGAAACAGAAACACGACTAGAAGATATGACAATTAAAGAAATATTTTTGAATATTTCCAAGACGTTTAATAACATTGTAAACGAAATTTTGAATATGGAAAAAGACGGTGTTAGCGTAACATTTTACAATATAATATCCATATTTTTTAAGGGCGATCGAATGTTATATATAGGTATTGTTATGTTTCTTACATTAATAATGCTTTTTGTTATAGATATCACGTCACCACCAGGACAAAATCTTTTGTAACATAAATTATAGCTATGGATTTGGATTTGATATTTACTTTGACACTTATAGCATTGTTTAGTGTTTATTTGTTTGTGCTTAATAAAGAGCAGTTTGAAACTCAAAAAGTACAGCAAACTTCGGAAGAAGTGAAAGCTTCGGAAGAAGTGAAAGCTTCGGAAGAAGTGAAAGCTTCGGAAGAAGATTTAGGTCATACATTTAATTCTGAAATAAAGACTGAAAGTGCTCCTTGTTATTTAGTTAAACCAATTGATTCTGTTAAAAATACCAATGAAGTTGTCCCCGAAAACTCGCTAATGTACGAGTATCGTGCTGATTTTAATTCAGAGTATACAAACCTTTCTTCTTATTTTGAGTCGAATGATAACACTGCCCCTCAAAGCGTTCCAAACAAAGCATTTTATGAAAGTGTGACTCCCAGTGACTTACAAACTAAATGTAATGCACCTGTATTGCAGTCTCCTGTTTATTAAACGAATAAAAATTTTATAAGCGTTATGTATATGGCAGAAATCAGCACAGTGTACGGTGAAAATTATTTCAAAGAATCTCATGATTCTAGAATTAACCACATAGCAAAAATAATTTCATCTAATATTTCTAATTACCAGTTTGAGCAACACCTAGATATGGAAGTGTTGTGGGGTAACGCTAATCAAATAGATTCTAGCATTATACATGTTATTGTCAATAGCATTATGAATAATAATCCTAAATTGGTAGTAACCCACATACAGCAAGGTACAGAGTACATGAATATGCTTCCATATTTTATTCAAACAGACAAAGTAGAGTATTTTAGAATTATAGATACTCAACGTAATAAAGTATTATTTTTCTTTATAACAACTAAGATGTCTGGTGTGTACTAAATAATTTTTTTAATTGTATAAATATACTATACATGGGTTATGGGTTTGACTGAACTACCTAAAATAAATGTGCTTTTTAATAATAATTTAACGTCCGATATATGGAACAAACGTATGTCGTGTGAACAATGTATGCCAATAGAGTCTCCTGTTTGTACCAAACATGATGTAGTCACACTTAAGTCGCTTTCAAACAAAATATTTATTTTTAGCTACGAAGACAATGCACCTTTGATACAAGGCAAAGAATACATGTTTAGTATTTATATTTATGTCGATGAATTAGCTAATGGTGATGGTTTTACGTATACACAAATGCCTTATAGTAATGACGAATACAACGAAGATTTTTATTTAAACCACAATGTAGAAGATGATGACCAACACCTTGAATCTATTGCTACAATGACTAATGTTACATCGCTTACTATTGACGACAAAGAAAATGGTATTGGAAAAAATGAAAAAAAATCAAAGGTTAAGCCAGTAAAAATGGCAATATTCAAAGGAAGGTACTTTAATGAGTCTAACATTTTATCAAGCTTTGAAAAACCAGAATATAATAACCGTTGGTGTAAACTTACGTGGTTATTTACAATTGGCGAAAGCTATTCAAAGCGTGAAGCAAATGGGCAACGAATTTCACTTTATCTCAAGCATACAGAAAACATGATTATATCTTTATGGAAACCGGAATTATTTTGTTTATCAGGTATTTACGAGCCCGATTTGTATAAAAATTTCGATTTTTTTAACATGTCAATAAATTTGTTTAATGACTATAAAAACAGCTGTGTGAATATTTATAATGGAAATAAAAACCAGGTTAATCTAACTGGGTTTTTGATAAATAAAAAGTATATATGTACGGTGTATAATAAGGAAAATAGTTTAGTGTATGCACAAATATTTCCTAGTGGTGTTATTACTCCATTGACGCTAATTGGATTTGATAAAATAATAGGTATTGCACTGTATGAAATACCTGAAAATGCAAAACTTCAAACAAATAACACGTTTTTAATTCTTGAACCAAACAACAATATAACAAAAACAATGCTTATATGTACTATGAACAGGCAATATTCTACTTGTAAACACCAAGTTACACCTGGATTTATAACAAACGAACTAAATAATATTAGTGTTAATGACGGTATGTTTCAAACAACTTTTGAAAATAGTAAAAATACTCTTGGACAACCAGTATTAAATCCAAATGGTGAACTTATTGGTATGCTTGCTAATTTTAGTTCAAATGGAAATGTCAGTATGTGTATTAGTGTTAATTTATTAAATAAGATTTTTAGTCGTATTATAAAGGCATATGAAACTAATAATAAAAATATTCCTTTAGAGCTTAATGGTGCTTTTATGGGTATTAAATATCACTATATAACACTGCAAGAAAAGGTTAATTTAATGATTGAAAACAGAGAAACTATTGTTGTAGATAATGTTTACAAAAATTCACCTGCTTTTAACGCTGGTATTAAAGATGGTGATATAATAATGAATTTTAGTAAAAACAATAGTCCTGTTGGTTTTATGTCTTTCTTCGAATATATATACACTAAAAAAGTGGATTCTAAAATATGCTTTGAATACTGCAAAAATTACAGTCTTGACCGAAGAATACCTATTGAATTAGTTATTGATTCGCGTCGTAGATTTACAAATTTACCAGAAAATTATTTATAACATTTATAACTTTGCGCTCCAAAAATGATTTTAAAATATATTAACATTATATGTATTAATGTCAATATTTTTGTCATTAAACAACCAACATGTATTCGATTTTATTGAGGAAATCGATAATTTCGGAACAATGAATAAAGGGAAAAATTCAGATTTACAAGATTTACAAGATTTACAAGATTCATGCGTTAATAATAAAGTTATAAAATATAACAACGAAAAAATAAATATTTGTTGCAATAATAAACAATTAATAAAAGAAAATGGAACTATAATGTGTCAAAACTGTGGTATTATAAATGATATATTATATGACGATTCAGTCGAGTATAATGAAGACGGTACATTTGATCAGTATAGAACATCTATAGATCCTCGTTTTGTATCCATGTCGTACGCTACTGTGATTTCTACAAATAGTAAAACGCGAAATAGTGAACAAATCAATGCGATGCGACGTGCACATTTTTGGAATACCATACCATCTAAAGAACAAACATTGTTTAAATCTTTTAATAATATAAAATTCGTATGCGAGTCATACAGTATAAAAAATAATATTATGCTTTATGCTCAAAATTTAATGCATGTTGTTAAACGGTGTCAAAGTAACAATAAAAGTGAAAATGGTCAAGTTCTCACTAATCGTGCCAACAATATTGACCGTCTTGAATCTGCTTGCGTATATTATGCATGTAGGCATTATAATGAACAAATAAGCGAACTACAAGTAGGTAAAATGTTTGGTTTAAAAGACCCTAAATATAATGTTGGGTTAGGACAACAAATGATGCATAAAATAATTCACAAAGAAATCGACTTAAGCCAAGATATATACGACAACAAAAATAATTTAATAGATACGTATTGTAAGCGTATTAAGTGTCCGGATATTATAAAAGAAAAGTCCAATAAGCTTTATGAACAAGTTGATAAACTAAATATTCTTAATGATCATAGCCAACAATCTATAGCTGTTGGACTAGTGTATTTCATGCTTCTTTTACATAATATTGACATACCTAAATCACATGTAGCAGTTGTTTGTACTGGTAAAAAAGGTGCTACTGCTACTATCGATAAAGTATATAATAAGCTTGTATCTAACTTTAGTAAGCTTAATATTGTTTAATGTTTATTCTTTCATTGCTTCTTTGCAAACTCTTTTTAATTTTTTTTCAATTACTTTGGAGGATAGTCCATAAGTTGCCATTGATTTTCTGTATTCTGTTACTAGACTATGTGCTTGTAAAAAACTATTTTGAATTTTTTTGGTTTCGTTATCGATTAACTCTGCTATATTAGTGTTTCTTATATATTCTATTTCATCACCGTATAATTGGAGTTCTTCTAGATCTTTTTTAAACTTTTCATCGTACTTTGAAATTTTTGTAAGATGTTCTTTAACGGGATTAATACCATGTTCTAATACAGCGTGTTCAATAGCATTTCTTCGTTGATCATTATTTTTTCTTGCAGAATAGCCATATTTGCGCATTTCTACTTTTCTGCCAAATAATGGAGAACATGAAGCCGATCTACTACTACTACTAGATGGTGACCGAGGTGGAGTTGTTTCTTGTTGTTCAATAGAAATAAAGAAATTTTTATCTAATGAATTTGGTGCAGAATGTGTTTCCATTTATTTTAAAAAATAAAAAAATTAAGGTTTAACAAGCGCACAAACTTGCGTTGCATAAGCGCTTAAATTTACTTTTTTGCTGTACAATAACCTCGTTGGCATAAAGTAAATATTTAAAAATTATACAATGCAGCCCACAGTAGTGTGTTGTTTGGGTGCGAAAGCATAATCAATAACTGTTCAGTACTGTATGTAATAGAATTCCATAACTTTTTTGAATCTTCATTAATATAATGCCAGCATGCAACTGGAGATTTTTCAATTGACATAAGATTCATTTTTTTTAAACGCTTGTATACGTTTATAAATTTAACCGGAATATTTGTTTTATCATTGTGATCTATGTCGTCGTATTTGTTTAGTTTTATAAATTTTATATAAGTTCTTACTGCTCTTTGTTTATCTGTTATTTGGTACTCTTTGTCTAAATAAAGATATACAAGTGTTTTTAACACGTTGTCTTCGATTTTTAACGATTGCATAATGTTACACAACAATTCCGAATGATTTACATTTTCTATTGGTACTATGGATGTTTTAGCTTTACTCATTTGTTTTTTAGTTTTTTTGAGAGTAAATTTTTTTCTCATATTAGTTATTCCACGCTGATACATCATCGACTCAATAGACAATTCTTCCATATTGTTATTGTATTTATTAAAGTAATCATTTTTTTAATTGAAATATATGTATATGTCAATATTTTTATATAAGCATGAGTCGTATATGACTTCATCTCTTTTGTGGTATGTAAGCTCTATTCTTACTACATCTTCTAATTTCATTACTCGTTCATAAATATCTTCAGTAACCGTTTCTTCAATATGCTTGTCATTATTTTCATCAAAATGATAGTCTATTTTATCAGTGTAATCTGAATTACTGTAGTGTATATTTGTGCAAGCAACAATAGCTTCGTATTCAAGAACAACACTATTCATTAACGAATTTAACATATTCATTTCCATTTCGTTGTCACTATTATCAGTGGGTGCTCCATAGTCGCTTTCAGATCCAGTTAAATCCATGCTGCTTTTTAAATATTGTGATCAATTTTTATTTTTAAAATATTTAATAGCACTATAATGGAACAAAAGGGTGCTATTTATTCCGTATTAACAGGTGGTTTAGGTAATCAACTTTTTGTAATTTATACATGTATGGGTAAAGCCATATATGAAAATGTTGAATATTTTTTTATAGGAGAATACGACAAAAATAAAGGAAATATATCATTACACCGTAAAACATACTGGGAAACTCCTATTTTTAAAAATATAAGTAACCATGTAAGAAAATTTGAAGATTTAAATGTGTACTCTTTAATCGAAGAATCAAAAATAGGATATGTTACTGAATTACCGAGTTTAAAATACTGCAATGATAAAAACATAATGTTATTGAATGGTTATTGGCAATGTTATTTGTTTTTTGATAAATACAAAAAAGAAATAAATAATGTACTGGGTATTAGCAAAATAACTTATAATTTAAAATCAAAATTACCTAGCACAAATAAAGTTTTGTGTTCTATGCATTTTAGAATAGGTGATTATAAAAAAATTCAAAAAAGACACCCTATTATGCCGTTAGAATACTATAAAAATGCATTAAATCATATTGTAGAGCATGAAAAACGCGATATAATGGTATTGTGGTATTGTCATAGTCCGGATATAACCCATGTAAATAATGAGTACATTGTAAAACTTTCTTCGATGTTTGAGCAAATAGAATTTAAAAAATTGGATAAATTGGATAAATTGGATAAAATGGATAAATTGGATAAATTGGATAAATTGGATAACGCCTACGAAGAACTATTATTAGTATCTTTGTGTAACCATAATATTATTGCTAATAGTACTTTTAGTTGGTGGTCTGCATATTTAAATAATAATGCAAATAAAATAGTTTGTTACCCTGAAACTTGGTACGGAAATAACATAACAAATAATGAAATAACAAATGAACAAAATAAAACGCGAATGTTTCCAAAGCAGTGGATAAAAATAACTTTTAATTATGTTGAACAACAAGAAAAAAAAAGAAATAATTGTGTTAGAAGAAAAGTTAGATAAAATAATTATTTTTTTTAAAAAATTAAATTACCAGTAGATTGCTTTTGATATATTTTCAAACACAAATCGCTTATTTTATTAATATTTTTTATTATTATATGTTGTTTTAGTTGGTTTAAAGTTATGTTTTCTGGTAATTCATTGCCAATAAATACGCTAATACGTCGTGATAAAACATGGTTTTTTAAATGATTTATATTATCAATACAAATAACTCGACTATAAATATTATAGTCTTCTTGTTCTTTATAAAAAGGAGAAAACAACTCGTATTTATAGAGTATATTTAATTTTTTTTCTTCTTCAAAAGTCATATTATCAATATTATCAATAATACCATGTATGCGTATTCCCATGTTTAAAAAATGTTCACACATTAAGAATCCAAGCTGTGATGTGCAGTTGTTTAATAAATAAGTTTTATCTTTGTATGTTATTCGCTTACTACCTAAGTACTTTTCATATGTATTGTTTGAACCAATTTTTATTACTTGTAATTCGAGTTTTTTTATCATCCATTTGTTTACTTCTTGACCTTCCAGTAATGGTACTTCTTTATTTTTCCATATGTCATAAATAAAAAACGGAATATTACAAAAGTCATCCATAGTAGAACTTGTTGTCATAAAAAATTTGTCATTACAATTGTGTTTTGCATAATTGTCGTTTATTATTACTATTTGTGAATCGAGTAAATCTTGTATATCTTGTAAATTAAAGTTTATTTGTTCATTCCATTTAAAATCTAAACGCACACGTATTACGAGATCATATTTAAACCCATAGTCTACTTCATAGTCTATTTTCAGTTTATTTGCCAACATTATTTTATAATACATACACATACAACTAACTGCATAATTTTTTTCTTTTTCATTCATATTTTTTATTATGTCGTATCCACCAAGGTCATTCATAATTTTTTGTTCCCATCCTTTTGACCATTTATCGCAAACTATTTTTGTTGGTTGTGCTTTTTCTATTACATATTCTTTCGAACACTCGTCATTTTGAAGTTTAAACTGTGTAATAAATTTATTTTTTTCTTTATATTCGCTTATGTCATTACCGTATTCCCATAGGTGCATAAAAATATCTACTTTTGGTTCGTATTGAGAAATAACATATTTGTAAATGGATGGATAACAACTCTTAAAACTTCTAATTTGTCCCGAAAATACAACTGCTACACGTGTCATTTAATTATATTTATATTAAAAAAATTATTATTCTACGCAATAAAAAATTTTATTTAATAATATATAATGAAAGTTGCAATTTTAATTTCGGGTCATTTAAGAAACTTGCACGAAATAATAGATAATTTATATTGTAATTTATTGGATCCTATTAAATCTGAAAAAAATTATTATTTAAATATTTATATTCATACGTGGGATAATAATTTTACTTGTGATAAAACATTTAATCATGATAATAATTATGAAAATATAAAAATCGACGAAGAATATTTAACTAATTTATTTAAAAGTAAAAATATTATTTTAAAAAAAATTATTATTGAAAATCAAGAAAATATAAAAAATAAAATTAATTTAATTGATTATTTAAAAAATAATACAAAAGAAAAAAGTATTCATAATAATTTTGATAACGATTACGTTCAAGATTTAACTAAAAAATTATTTTTTCAATTTTATGGACATTATAAAGTTTTAGAAATGTGTGATATTGATTGTGATTTTATTATTAAAACAAGACCTGATATGATTTATGAAAAATTTGATATAAAATTATTTGAGCAAAATTTATTTTTTCCAAATTCACATCAAAAAAAAGGTTGTAATATTAATCAATTATTTTTTGGTGGAAAAACTGAATATATGATAAGTATTTTAAAATATTTTGAAAATTGCATTTACAATAAAATAAATTTTGAATTAATAAATAAATATCATGCAACAGATATTAATTTTAATCAAATATTTAGATATTATATTATAAATGTTTTAAATTACAAACAAATTTTATTTTTCACAGATTATAATCCAAAAATTTACAGAAACAAAAATAAAATAGTTAAAGTAAAATAAATTAATTCCTTAGTTTTATACTATAATTCGTGTATCAATACCCATTGCAGTCATTTCATGCAATAACAGTTTCATTGCATAAGGTAGTTGTACTTCAACTACATCATTCTTAGGTATATTTTTTCCACCATATTTGTAAATGTTTTCATCTGGATTTGCAACCACAATAGATTGTTCTGTTTTTGAAACATAAACCCTGAAAATATCCGATGCATCCATAAATCGTTCTTTGATAAATTGTGTAGCACCATGTGCAAGTATACTATCGCGTTCCATTTCTCCAAGTCTCAAACCACCGTCTCGTGATCGTCCCTCGGTTGGCTGTCGCGTTGTAGTATGAACTTGTCCACTAATACGAGAATGTATTTTATCTTCGACCATGTGTTTTAGACGTTGATAGTAAGTAGGACCAATATAAATAGTCGAATTCATTTGAAGACCTGTCATACCATTGTACATTACTTCTTCGCATTGTTCTTCAAACCCATATTCTTTTAAGCGATCAAACATTGTTTGTGTATCAATCTTTGCAAAGGTAGAAGCATCCATTTCCTTACCAAAAATTGAACCTGCTTTTCCAAGTAGTGTCTCGAGAATTTGTCCTACTGTCATGCGCGATGGAATAGCATGTGGATTCATAATGAAATCGGGAATAATACCGTCGGTTGTATAAGGCATATCAACTTCGTTGTATATCATACCAACAGTACCTTTTTGTGCGTGTCTGCTAGCAAATTTATCCGCTAACTGAGGAACTCGATAATCAACAACTCTTACTTTGACTTGTTTGTTTCCATCTGCATTTGTGCTAATAGGTTCATGTTCATTTGGAATAACTCTATCAACAACACCCTTTTCAGTTTTTCTCATCATAACACTAGCATCAATCTTTTTACTTTCATTATTTTTAGATTTAGATATAACAGTTTTACCTATTAAAACATCACCACCTGAAACAACTGAACCAATTTTTGCAATACCGTCATTTTCAAGATACTTATAAAACTCTGGCTTAGACATAAGTTTTGTATCCAAATTACTTGGTTTGCAAATACTTTCTTCGTTATGTGTTTTTGTAGTGTTTACATCTGCTTGATATGTACGGAAAAACATTGAATTAAAAAGTCCACGTTGTATTGCAGTTTTATTAATAGATAACGAATCTTCTTGGTTGTATCCACCGTACGTACAAATCGCAAGTATTACTTGTGTACCATGTGGTATTTTGTCAATACCTATGTATTTCATTGTTTTAGTAGAAACCAATGCTTTTTGTGGATACGCAAGTACATGTACATTACTATCCATACGAACATTATAATTTGTCGAAAATATTCCAAGTGCTTGCTTCCCCATAGATGACTGATAACAGTTTCTTGGAGATGGGTTATGGTCCGAAGCTGGAATGCATCCAGATATAATACCTAACCATAAGCTTGGATCTATTTCACAATGCGTGTAATCCAAATAGTTATTGTCATTATTTTTATTTAAATAATCATTATTTAGTGCAATCAATGTTCGTTCGAGTTCTACGACATCCATATATTCGATAACCGCTCCATTATAACGTGTTTGTTCTTTTAAATATACACTCATTGGATTGTTAAAAAGATCATTCCACGACTCACTGTATTGATACTCGTTGTATCGTTCTTGTAATAGTACTTTGTTGTTTTCAACAATTAATAGTGGTCGTGTATATCTTCCTCCGTCACAATACACAAATAATTCGTTATATTCTACTCGCCATTTAATAGAAATATAAGCAGAAATAGCCATGTGTCTTCTACTAATAATAAGATTTTCATAAATAGTAGCTATTGTAGTATCGTCTGCAAAACCAACTAAGTCGCCATTAATAAATATATATGTACTGTTTTGTAGATCTTCGTAATCTATATCATCAATACTTACCATACCACTTTGCTCCATAATCATTTGAATTGGTGCTGGATTTTCTGGTCTTGTTACCTCACAAGACTGTGATAAATTTTTTACAATTCCTACTTGACCGCCTTCTGGAGTTTCGTTTGGGCAAATATAACCAGTTGTTGTAGCATATATTTTACGCGGTTTATTAAGTTTATTTCCGGCAGGTTCCAATGGTGAAACAACACGTCGTAAATAAGATATAAATCCAAGATATGACATACGAGACAATACTTGTGCAATACCCTTTTTGCTTGCAGGAATAGAAGAATTTTTTCCACTTGGCCAATTACCAGTAGAAAGACCAAACTTTATTTTTTGCTCTATGGTAGAGCTTCGTATTGTTCGTTGTAATGATTGACTTAGATTTTCAACTCTTGAAATATCTGTTTTTATATCTCGTACAAGTGATAAGAACTGCGTTCTAAATATTTGTGCTAGCAATGGACCTGCCAGATCAACACGTTTATTTTGAACATTGTCACGATTATCGTAAGTTCGTTTTCCAAGGTGACATTCTATTAAATATCGTATCATATAACCGAGATAAAGAGCCTTTTTGTATTTGTTAGTACCAATATGCGGTAAAAAATCTCGATCAATAACATTTTTAGATACATAAGCAAGTTTTCTTTCTTGGTTTATTATTTCATTACTTAATGGATCGCCACTGGTTTCGACCATATGGTCTATTTTATATTGCATATTTTTACTGATGTACAATAGTGCATCATTTTGTGTCATACCGACATTTTTGTCTTCAAGTTGATAGTACATTTCAAGTGCGGATTGTTCAACAATATTCATCATTGCGTTGTCGACCTTATTCAAATCTTCATGCATAATAATATTAAATATTTCTTTATCCGATTGAATACCAAGTGCTCGAAACATAATAAATGCTGGTATTGCTGTTTTAAATGATGGTATATTAACACTTAGTGTATATATGTCTTGAAAATCAGATTTTTTATTTCCAAATGATAACATAGCTTCATTTTTTTTCACCGGGTGATACAGTTGATCAATTGTTGATTTTACCTCACAAACAACGCTTTCTTCCTTTTTTGGTTCATAACAAAATACCATATTTTCAGCCATTCGTTCTTGTGAAATTATTACTTTTTCATTTCCGTTAACAATAAAATACCCTCCGTAGTCCATAATACATTCGTTCATAATAGTTGTTTCATCGGTAATACGTAGATTACAGTAGTCAGATTTTAACATAACAGGTATTTTGCATAATGGAATATTCGTAATAATTTCTTCTTCTGGTTCAGTATTAAATCCAGAATAAAAGCTGTGTTTTACGTCTACATATAACTGACCGGAATATGTTAAATTTCTTAACCGAGCTTCATGTGGAAATAATGGTCTAATAGGGTCATTTGGACCGTCACATTGCATAGGTGCACTCATTGACACTTTTGTAAATTCGACAATAATCTTATTAGCATAGTCATTTTGTTCGTCACTCCAATTTTTTCCTGAAATAATAGGGGAGTGACGAAAAACAGTATTTGGAATAATGTCTTTTATAAAGTGGTTATAAGAATTTATTTGATGCTGCACCACTTTTGCTTTGTCAGAAAAATAGATGTCCTTTACGACATCAGTCATTTCATTCCAATCATATTCAGACATTTTTTGTCTTATAATATTAAAATCATTTTTTATAAAGTAAATCGTATTGATAAAATGTTTACATTTTATATTATTATTTGTTGACTAAGATGAGTCATTAACTCATTAAATTTTGTTTCAGTGTTAAAAGCATCGTCTATAGTGTTGTAATAATTACTTAAATATTTTGCATTTGTTTGTTCAAAGTGTTCTTGTTCCTTATTAATGAATGACACTGGTATTCCTACACAACATGAATTATAAAGAGTTTCTTTATTAAATATTACAGTGTTTAATACTGATTTGTAATTTATTGGTTTTATTCCATCTTGTATTTCAATTATTGAGTCTGTGTATATCAATTCTGCGTCAATAGTTGTGTATAATACATTTGGAAACAAATGAAATTTAGTTATTATATAATTATAATCTTCATTGTATGTGTTATTAAGACTTTTTAATTTTTTTAGTGTTTGCATAACACGTATTATTCCATAAAAATCTATTACTTTTTCAAGTGCAAATATTCTTATTTCGAATTTATCTTTTATTGAGTATCCAAATAACTTAAAATTAATATGTTTATTTTGTTTTAAATTAATTATGTTATAAAATGAAAACATTTTATCAATACGATTTACTTTTTTATTTTGAATAGATCTTTCAAAATTACATATTCCCAAACACATAAATATTACATCAAACATATATAAATTATCTAAAAGACGATTAACGTATTTTAATTTTTCTTTGTAATTATTTTCATTTTTTTTCGATATAAACATTTTATAAAATATATAATTGTATATATTCATTCGTTGGTTTTGATTGTATATACTATTATCGAGTGTATTTTTAGTAGTTATCACTTTATTATCTTTTATGCAGTATCGAGTAGATATCATATTTAGTGGTAAATCATTTTCAAAAAACTCTGAATATTCATAGTATTGATGGTGCATATTATTTAAAATTTTTTCTAATGGATAAACTAACATTTTTTATCTTTTATATTATAAAAATTATTTTTATAAACGGTTCAATGATACATTTGCAAGCTTTGAAAATGTTTCACAAAGAGGATAATCCTCGATATATTTAATATCTTTTATTCCTGCTGCACACATAAGCCGCATGCAAGGGTAATGGGTTACATAAGCAGTACAATTATTGCACGATACACCTCTCTTTGCACAGTCCACAATTGCATTTTGTTCTGCATGTACTGTTGCTTGCTCGTGTCCATCACGTATTATAGATATGTGTTCAACGCCAGGTAAAAAGCCGTTATAACCCTGTGCAATAATTCGGTTTTCGTGCACTAGTAAGCACCCTACATGCAGCCGTTCGCATGGAGATCTGTCTTTTGTGACCAGCACAATATTTTTAAAATATGTATCCCAATCTGGTCGTTCCATAATAAGTTATTTATTATTATGAAATTTAAAAAAAATAAACATTTAAAATACTGCGTTCATAGACTTATTTGTATAATCTTTTATAACAATTGGAGATTCATTATCGTCATATGAATACATTGTACAACCTCCTGCTTCTGAAATTATAACTTCTTCGAAATCATAAGCGGTCGGTTCATTGGATTTTTCACTATAATAAGTATAGTTCGTTGAAAAATCACTGTATTTTATGTATCGACGGATCAAAGCACCAACTTCATTACCTTTGAAACCACTTGCACGAAGAACAATACCATTACGGTTCATAATATTTCTTGAATCTCGTAACAACTTGATGCTAACAGTTCCAAATGGACCGTTAAGTGTTATATTACGTTCCAAAGTAGAATAAGCAGGCGAACGCTTAAAGAATCCTTCTGATGCATGACGAAGCTTACCAATAGTAATAAACTTATTGTTAACGTATTCATTCAAAGTTGGGAGTTCGCAATGATGTAAATCATATGCATTGGTGTATTCACACAATGTAAGTTTTTCCATATCTACAATCATATGTTCGGGACCACATACAAATTCTATATAACGGAAGAATGTGCTGGTTTGAAGAATTTTTGCAATTTTTTGAGCACGATTATAATAACCATTTGCCAACATCTTTTTGATTTGAGTAATATATCTTGATTCTGGTAAGAACCAACATTTACCCTTTATGGTAACTGGGAATTCTTTGTTGAGATTGTCATACAAAACAAATACCTCTGGTACATGAGGAAGATCATACTTCTTACCAAATACAGGTTGTATATGAGGATCACCAGCAGCTCCACTGCTTGCGGAATATGTTCCTTCAACAATTCCAGCAAGCGTATTACCAACTACTGCTTGTCCACCATCCGTTGGTGTTATAGTACTGGACATTACAGTTATTGTATTCCAATCAAGTGATGCTCCTTGAAATGTTCCTAAAAGAAGTTCGGAATCGCCAAGTGCAGTCATATCATAATCTCCTCCTGCTACATAATAACCAGTTAGTGATGTTTGAGTTCCTCCATTGAAAGTAGAAGTCATAAGATCCCAACCTGTCAACGAAGCATCCTTTTGGAAACCAGTTATATCCGTACTAGAACCATCAAAAAAGATACTAAACTCAAAAACCGTTCCACCACTATATGTATCACCAGCGTTATTAGTAGGATTACCCAAACGGAGTTCGTTGCTATCCTTGTAAATACTCAAATGATAAGTACCTGATCCTCCGCCTCCTCCTCCACTGGATGCAGAATATGAACCATCGACCGTTCCAGCATATGTACCAACAGAAGGTGTACCCGCAGAACTATCTTTTATACTGCTACTTGATACTGTTGTTTGATTCCAATCAATCATTGCACCTTGAATTGTTCCAAAAAGAAGCTCAGAATCTCCAAGAGCAGACTTATCATAAGAAGGTCCTGCGGTGTAATCACCGTTTATTGTTGTTTGACCTCCCGCATTACTAGAAGTAATATTCCAACCTGTTAGTGAAGGATCCATTTGAAAACCATTTATTGAATTCATTGGGTCATTCAAAATAATCTGGAAATTATAAACTGGTCCACCATAGGGATCACCAGCGTTAGTAGTAGGATTACCCAATCGAAGTTCTTTGGTATCCTTGTAAATACTCAAATGATAAGTACCTGATCCTCCTCCGCTGGATGCAGAATATGAACCATCGACCGTTCCAGCATATGTACCAACAGAAGGCATACCCATAGAAGTAGCTGTTATACTGCTACTTGATACTGTTGTTTGATTCCAATCAATCATTGCACCTAGAATTGTTCCAAGAAGAAGCTCAGAATCTCCAAGAGCAGTCATGTCATAAGAAGGTCCTGCGGTGTAATCACCGTTTATTGTTGTTTGACCTCCCGCATTACTAGAAGTAATATTCCAACCTGTTAATGAACCATCCAATGCAAAACCATTTATTGAATTCATTGGGTCATTCAAAATAATCTGGAAATTATAAACTGTTCCATTGCCATAGGTATCACCAGCGTTAGTAGTAGGATTACCCAATCGAAGTTCGTTGGTATCCTTGTAAATACTCAAATGATAAGTACCTGATCCTCCGCCGCCACCAGAACCACTTGCAAGCAATTCGGCATATGTTCCATTATATACACCAACAACATCTCCATCTGCAGGTTCAGAACGTGATGCGGTATATTGAGACATAACCCATGATGCAGATGTCATGGAATAATCACCAAAGGAATTGGTTGTACTTGTGAAATTACCAAGTAAAAGATCACCATTTCTGTTTTGATACAGATCATAATCATCAGTTCCATTGTTAGCATTATAAGTCAACTCAAATAGTTTAGTACTACTATTATAAGATACTGTAAAACCAGCCGCAGATAGTCCACTGTCGACATTCCAGTTAATAACAGATTCTACGCCTTCAACAAGTGTAAATTGTAAAGTCCTTAATCTTGGTACTTGCGTGCCTTGGGGACTATCCCATGGACTACCCAATCTTAGTTCACCATTATTAAAGAGTGTAACATAATTATGTTCATCAATTTGATAAACAGCACCATTTGCAGTGTAACCCAACCAATCGATAACATAAATACCATTTAATTGTTTTGCAAAATATTGTCCAGCGCTACTGTTTTGTGCTGCTCCACTTTGAGTTGTAACAAGCTGATTTGTTTGGAAAGTAGTAAACGAACCATTGAAATATTCACTGGCGTCTTGCATAGTAAAAAGACGTAAGTAACCGTCTTCCAAACTGCTGAAATCATAAAATGCTCCTCCAGTATATGTTACTGTGAGTGTCAATGCATTGTGATCAATAGCAATATTCCAATTAGGTGCAATATTTTCTACTGCAGATAAATCGAATGCTTGTTTTGATGTGGTATATGGTATAACAAATTGATATAATTGATTAAATCCTTGAAAAGAATCGGCTGCTGGATCTCTTGGAGTACCCAATCGAACCTCAAAATGGTACGAGTCCCAATAAGCAGTTACAGGATATTGGGACATTTTTTTGTACTTTATAGTATTGACAAATATTTTTTTTAGACATCTATATTCATTAAATACATATATAAGTGTTGAATATCATCTTGATTATTTTCTTCTAAAAATGAATAAAAATATTCATAAAAATTATTTTTGCAAGTATATTGCTTTTCTATTATTTTTTTTAAATTGCTTATCATACCATTCATAGCATTAATAGATTTATCTTCGCTTGAACGTTCTATGCAACATAAAATTAAATAATTGTATATAAATTTATGAAACAATTTTAAACAATGACTATTGCCATTTCTAATCCACGTTTCAATACATTTTGAAACTTTTGATAACATATTTGATTGTTGTGTTATAAAATCCAATTTCAAAGATGCATTTGCACCATGCAATGAAAGTAATTTTAAAATTGTTTCATTTTCAGTAACTAAAATAAGGTTATCAATATTTAATTCTTTTGGTCTTTGACTAAGTAAGTATTCTAATATAATAACACGATTTTGAATTATACAATCTTTTAATAATTTAAAATTTATTATTATTTTATTTTTTTGTGTTGTATTTATGTGTTTAACAAAAAGTATTGCATCTTCTTTTATTGCATTGTTTAATACATTATATAAAATTTGTTCATTATAATTATGGTAACTTAATATAGTTTTAAAATCATTAAACTGATTTTTAGTTACAAAAGATAACAATAATTCATTAAAAACTTTTTCTTTATCTTCGTTTGTAATAGATTGGTCTTTGTTAAGTTTATCAAGACGTATTAACAAAGACATTATTAAAATATTTAGCTTTTGTTTTTTAAAGTTTTACGCGACAAGAAGTTTTTGTACTACACGTAGCGCGCATATTTACAAAGTAATTGATATATTTATCAAACAATTGTTGATTATTTATTTTTTCTCTGTTTAATATTGTTGTATAATACCAGACTACTAAATTACAGTTATTATCCAAAATTTTTGTTTCTGGTGTAATAGGGTGTTCTTTTGGAAATATCATGTTCAAATGTTTAAAAAATATTTTATATGCAGTTTGTGTACATTGTGATGGACAATCCTTTGTACTACCTATACTTCCATAATTAAATACAACACAACCAATAAAAGTAACATAGTCGATATAAGTACACTTGTTATAACAGCCTATGTCATAAAATTTTTTTATTGTTGCATACGACGGGTTTTCAGTTTTAAGAAATCCTTGTTTTCTAAGCTTATCGTTTACCTTGTTGTGCATCAAATAAGTCCAGTAAAAAAGTCGTTCTGATGAAACTAAAAATTTTTGTATCGGTTTTTCTTTTAAAAATAGTGTATACGACTCTCTACAATACTTACATGGTAATAAATATTTAAACGATTCGTAAAATTGCTTATATAGTGCAGAATTTTGTGGATCGTACTTAAGAGCGACATTATGGAACAGGTTCCAGCCAGATGGTCCCCATTTTGTAGTCTGCATTTATACACAATAATTAGAAATTAATTTTTAAACAGTCCAAATACAATACTGCATGCTATTATTTCATTTGGGTGACTTATTTGTTCGTTACAACCTCGCAATAACTCTATATAATCTTTTCGACTATGAGCCTTTATGGGATAGTCAACAGATACATAGCAATTATTATTGTCTTTTTTAATTCTAAATAATACTTCTTGACTAGTATTGTTTATATATATCATTGCAGGGTAGTATAGTCCATCGTATAACTGTATAATCCATTGAGTATTATTGACGTCAGGATTTGTTATTGTAGTATTTTCATAGTTAGACAAATTGATTATGCAGTTTGTATGTTCAAATGAAAACATACCAGAATATAAATTGTTATAAAATTCTGGATTAATGCGTTGGTGTATATGTATAAGTTCGTGCACAATAGTTTTTACCAAATCTTTACTTTTTATTGATGTATATGGCATTATTATGCAGTTATTTATTGTATATGGCATATGCCAATCAAGACTGCCTTCCACTTTGATGAATTTGATTTCCTGGTCTTTTAAAAAACCAGGAAACCATTTATTTAACCTTTGCAATGCCAATGTTGTAGCTTTATACAGTATTTCTTGGTCTTTGTAGCTAAATTCCATAATGGAATCAAAGTAAAAAAGCATTAGTTCAGTCCGAGATTTAGCTTTTAATTTTTTTTTATTTTGTCTAAACTTAAATTCATGTACTCGTATATCTTTTAAATAATCTGAAGTAGAAAATTCATTAATTGCTTGCTGCTTATTCAGAAATCGAATCATTATAAAGACTAGTGTTATATTTTTTTACGTAAAGTAATTTAAAATTTATTTGGTTTATCTTTTTATGAAAAGATAACCCAGCTAACCTCTTAGTTGTATGTTTAATAATAACTGTTCAGTTTCTTTTAATATACGTCTGTTAATAGAATTAAAAATAGCCTTTTTTAATAACATTTTTCTTTCTTCCATATACTTTTTTTGATAATTTAATCATTTTTTGTAAAAATGATTTCTTTTGTATTATCAAGTAATGAAAGGAAAAATAAGACTACGTGATTTCGGGTATTCTACAAAGCTTTCTAGTAAATCTAGGAAATACTCTTTGCGTCGTGCAATGCAATATTTTTCACAAGAAGATATAATAGACCATCTTTTGAGATTGTCTAAGCACCATCGATGTATAAAAGAAGATATAAAGACAATACCACTTTATCACGAACAAATAGAATTTATTGAAGAAATAACCAAAATAGAAAACTGTTATTTTGCATCTAAAACATTTATAGAAGAAGAAAATTCCAGACCTAACAGCAGAGCAAGTAATATGTCGTGTTGCGATGATCACGAAAATAACGAATGTCTTGACTCTATATTTTAAAAATTTACTTTAATGACCAAAATAACATTCCTAATAAGGTATCTATTAGTAATGGTATAATAGTTGGTTGGTTAGTATATGCATAATATGCAGCAATTAAGTACAATAATCCATGAATTATTCTATAATTAGCCCACCATGTAACCCCAGTAGAAGACTCGAATGCATTCATACGTGAATCTGTAAAGTACAAATATATAAATGATATACCTATTGCGAACAGTAAATACGAGTATAATTCAAGCTGATTTTCTTCTAAATACAATGGAGCTAGTGTCAACATTGTTCTTGCAGGTATACATAATAACCAAAAGTTCATTGCTATATATGAACACTATAAAATAGTCCCGACGGGGCTCGAACCCGCGACCGATGGCACATAAGGCCATTGCTCTACCAACTGAGCTACGAGACTGTATAAGCAGTCTCAATCAAAACTTTTTAAAGTAAATTTATCTGTTTTTCTATACGATTTTAATATAAATCATTGTATTTTTTATAAATTTCTATGTAAGATTTCATAAATTGTCTTGTAGCATGAATTATTTCTTCAATAAACAATTCTTCTTGTTCTTTATCTGAACCATATTCTGACATCATACTGCATAATGAGTTACATATTTCGTAATAAAAATAGTTTGACATAGTCTGTGCAACATCTGGTTGCTTTTCTTCTATTTCATTTAATAAAGCTTTTCCAAGGATTGCATCTTTCATGTTTTGATATTAATTATATATAAATCATTTTTTTAAATTAATTAACTAAGTTATATGACTACAAGAAATTTTATATCAGTGGGACAGTTTCCAGTTCCACCAAGCGATGTCCATGAACCTGCAGATATTAATAATGTATATTCAAAAAATGCTGTAAAAATAGAAGAACTTATTGTTGAACTTTTTATGGTAGTATCAAAAAATATGGGTCTTTTAGAACCATTTGACAAAGGACTATTTTATTACTTTGGTTATGGAAATAGCCCTGAAAAAGCAATCTATGAAAGCTCGCTTAATTATAATAATATTAAAAATTCTATTAACGAATTAGATATATTTTTTAGAACAAATATTATGTCAAAAATGAATAGTTATGACATTCTTGTTGTTCTTTATAGCATAAACTTTCTTAATGAAACAAATAATGTACTTGGTAATTATTATCACGATAAACACGTAATTAACGTAATTAATAAATTAAATGACACTATTGATAGTATTAAAATAATATTTAACAATTAAATTTATTTTTGTCTCGTGTGTATTACGAGAGAATTAAAAAAATATTTACTTACGGCTTCTTCGCTTTCCGCTTCTTCGCTTTCCGCTTCTTCGCTTGGAAGATCTGCGCTTCTTAGAAGTTCTGCGCTTACCTCCCTTCATGCTTCGACGCTTAGAGGATCTGCGTTTCTTAGAGGATCTGCGCTTCTTGGAAGATCTGCGCTTTCCACTTCTTCGCTTGCGACGACCACCTTCTTGAGCAAGGTCATACATACCTCCCTTCATGCTTCTTCGCTTAGAAGATCTGCGCTTCTTGGAAGATCTGCGCTTAGAGGACTTGCGCTTAGAGGACTTGCGCTTAGAGGACTTACGCTTAGAGGACTTGCGCTTAGGAGACTTGCGCTTCTTAGAGGTACGTCTAGAAGAAGTACGAGAAACAGGAACAGCAACAGGAACAACACTAGCTTCAGAAAGCAATTCGTTAATAATAGAATTTGACATAGCTTGTTCTTGCTTTCTCTGACTAGCAATTGTTGATATGGAAGCAGACATAGGCGCTTGCATTTTCATCATAGCAGCTTTTTGCTTAGCTTGCAAAGCTTGTATGGCAGCTTTTTGTTTAAGAGAATGATTCGACTGTATTGTAACATTGGGCATCATTGTTTGTGATTCAATATATCGAGCAGCAGTTACATTTGTATTGCGGATATCAATACTCTCCAATTTCTTAATATTTTCACTTGCTTGTCTCATAAAAATATCAGTAATATCATTCTTCTTAAGATCAATTTCTTTCAATTCTTTCATATTAAACAACAATGAATTCAAAATTAAAGACGATTTCAAAGAGGTAAATGAATTATCACTCAAATCAAGTGTTTTAAGTTTTGAAAATTCTTTGTATTCTGATATTTTAGCTAAACCAGCATCACCGATGTTATTATTTTCAAGTGAGATGTCTTCAAGATTTTTGACTTTCATATTGTTCATCATATATGTGACATTTGTATCACCGAGTTGATTTCCAGACAAATACAAATTTTTCAAACTGCCGCCAGCCTTATTAATAATTTGTACCAAATTTATTATACCCGCAGATGGGTTAATTGGTTTATTTGGGGCAGCAGCAGCTTGAGCATTATTTTTCATTTGTTGTCTTGAAGCAAGAGGTTGTGTAGAAGGAGATTGTTTAATAGGAGCTTGAACAGCTTGTTGTTTATTGGGAGCAGAGGCAGCTTGTTGCTCAGCTCCTCCATACAAGAAGTTTTGAACAGTAGCCATAAAACCACCATTTTGTTTAGGAACATCTACACCAATCTTATTGTTCTTAAAATCAATGTTAATAAGACTTCCCAATCGGTCATCAAAAACATTTGTGAATGTTTCGACTTTATTCTTCGTTTTAGATTTATTCAACTTGTTGGTTGCAAGGTAAATATTATTATTGGAAAAATCAATATGTGTTGCATTTTTGTTCAAGTTTTTGTAAATAAAAGCAAACATTTCATCATTGATACCACAGTTATGCATAGTAATTTCTTTTAATTTACTAAAAACTGGTTTCATTGTTGTAATTTGAGCCATTGTAAAAGTATGATTCTTAAAAACAACTATTTCAAGAGATGTCAATGCAGATATTGTTTGTTCGGAAAAAGATTTCAAATTACTATCAGTAAGCTTTAAACCAGTGAAATCAATCTCTTTCAATTTTTCTCTGTAAGCTTTTTTATCAGTTTTTTTTGAGTTGTCGGAAGGGACCGCATGTAATCCCATAAAGAAATCATCCGAAACAGTGGAGTTATTTGCAAAAGATAATTTTTCAAGTTTATTACGAATATTGATACCAGTTTCATCATAAAGTTTATCTTGCAAAAAACGCTGCAATTCTTCTTTAGTCTTTGGACCATTTACGACCAGTCCAAATGGAGGAGGAGCATCAGCACCACCTCGCATGTTTCTACGCTTGGAAGAACCTCTTTTTCTAGAGGATCTTTTGTACTTTCGTCTGGTAGAAACCATAAGTTTATATAATATGTAAAGAAAATATTTTTAATAGCGTCCTTTATATATTATAATAAAATTGTGTTTATTGGTTGAATTTATATTTATATTCATCTAATATTGGAGTATTTAAGTTACCAAGGTTTGAATTATATTGTGAGTTACCAGAGTTTGGATTAAATGATCGGTTATTAATGGGTGGATTATTATTTTGTGGGGTACCAGGGTTTGAATTAGTATTGTTTATTTGTATACAATTTTTATTATAATAACTTGAAAAGTGTTTAGTATTATTTTTAATTTCATTTAAATTATTAATTTTATAATTATTATGATAACATTTATTTACTGATTTATAATAGTCGTTCTCTTTTCCATAATTAATTAGTTTGGTAAATAATTCTAAATCATCTAAACTTAATGGTTTTATTTGTGAAATGTTATTACTTAAATAATTAGTTAAATTATTTTTTAAATTATTATCATTATTATTATTATCATTAATATAATTAAGAACCATTGAAGTTATAAACATTTTTTTAAATTGATCATTTTTATCATTATTTTTTTCAACAAATCTATGTTTTATATTTTTGTATTTACCTTGTTTATTATCATTTTTGTGGAATTTTTTAATGTAATTTACAATTTTAATTTTATCATCATTACTAATATCTTTAAACAATTTATCATCCAAATTTATATTATTAATTATAGATATAAAATCATTATGTTGTTCTTTTACGTTATCATTGTTTGATATGGTATGAATATTTTTTCCTTTATTTAATTCTCCTTTTTGTATTTTTTGTGTTTTTTCTCTCACTATATTATTATTAGACATATACGTAGGAATGGGAATGTATGGTCTTTCTTCTTGTTTATTAGCGTAATTAATAAAATTCATACCTGTATTACAAAATGAAAGTGACATATATGCAATATCTTTTGGTTTTAATTTATTGTCAGAAATATCAAAGCGATGTAAATGTTTCATTTTTCTTAATGCAGTTGGTAGATTTTGTATTCCTTCTCCTGTAATATCAATATCGCTAACAATTAAAGTTTCTAAATTGACAAGTTTTATTAAACAGGTACCAGAGAAATTATTAAAAGCATCGTTACTTATTTTATTTTTTGAAATATCTAATCCACGTAGAAATTTTTGTTTAATTAAAAATGGTATCAAAATTTGTAAACCTTCGCCAGTAATTTTATTGTTAGAAATATTTAAAGTATTTAATCCGCCCCAACCTTTTATGTTAGGTGCTAAAACATTTAATTGACTTAATTTAATCATTCCAGTATAATTACCCTCTTGCTTGTCTCCTAAGTTATTTCCTGATAATCCCAAATGTTCTAATTTACTGGTATCAATATTTTCTTGTATTTTTGACACACCTTCAATTCCAATATTTGAATTACCAAAATTAATTATTTTCATTTTTTTATTTTTTAAGCTATCTATTAATCTTATAGAACTATTAGGATTCAATTTTGTATCTTGCATAACTAAACTTTGTAAATTTTTATAACTATATAAAACAGAAGCTATTGCACTTACTTCTTGTTCGGTTAAAAAACCTAAATTTGATAAATTTAAATGTACAATATGTTTAAGATTTGCAATGGGTGTTGTAACAGAAGAAACACTACCCCTTGAATTACCATCAAAATTTGCATTAGTAAAGTCTAACGATTGTAGTTTTGTAAGTCTTGAAAGTTCACCTAAATAAGAAATTGTTTCTGGATTGAATTTTGTATTTTCGAAAATTGCTTTTTTAATTTTTTTCCTGTTATCATTTATTGTTTTACTAAAACTTAGTACATTATCTGATTTGAATGTTTGGTTACTATAATCGAGTACATCTAATCTATCAGGATTAATAGATACTTCTATACTTCCACCAGATTGTTTAACTCTTTTGCTTGTACGACGCTTAGAAGTGCGTTTGGGAGAACGACGCTTAGAAGTACGACGCTTAGAAGTGCGTTTGGGAGAAGTACGACGCTTGGAAGTACGCTTGGGAGAACGACGCTTAGAAGTGCGTTTGGGAGTACGACGCTTAGAAGTACGCTTGAGAGAACGGCGCTTGAGAGAAGTACGACGTTTAGAAGTACGACGTTTAGAGGCACGTTTGAGAGAAGTACGACGTTTAGAAGTACGCTTGGGAGAAGTACGTCGTTTAGAAGTACGCTTAGGAGAAGTACGTCTTTTAGAAGTACGTTTGGGGGAACGACGCCTTCTTCTCGTTAAAATATTATTGAGAGATCTACGTCTAGTTATTGACCGCACCATTATAATTTATGCATAGAAAAAAGTGCATAAAGTAAAAAATATATTTTTTAAAGGAGGTATAACTTCAACTGTTAGTGGTTTTTTAATGTTCATTTTCATATTTTATTAACCAGTCTCTTATTGGTCCTTCTGTAATACGATCAATATCATAACTCCTTACTTCTGGTCTATTTATTCTTAAAAACTTCACAATATTTAAATACCCATTTTTAGCTGCATTCTTCATAGCATCCTCTGTACATCCTTCTTTTCGGTTTTCGTGTAACCATTTTACCATTTCCAAATACCCATTTTCGGCTGCATTATCCATAGCCCATGTTGTACATCCTTCCTTTCGATGCTCATGTAACCAAATAACAACATCCAAATGCCCATTTCCCGCAGCAACATTCATCGCTACCACCGTACAACCTTCGGTTCTGTTTTCGTGTAAAAACTTGATTACATTTAAATACCCATTTTTAGCTGCTTTGTCCATAGCATCCTCTGTACATCCTTCTTTTCGGTTTATGTGTAGCCATTTGATTACATTTAAATGCCCATTTTCAGCTGCTTTGTCCATAGCATCCGTTGTGCATCCTTCGCTTCGGTTTATGTGTAGCCATTTGATTACATTTAAATGCCCATTTTCAGCTGCACCGTCCATAGCACCCTTTAAACAACCTTCGGTTCTGTTTTCGTGTAACCATTTGACTATATGCAAATGCCCTCGAACAGCAGCACCATCCATAGCCCACGTTGTGCATCCTTCGGTTCTGTTTATGTGTAACCACTTCACAACATCCAAATGCCCATTTTCCGCAGTCCGATCCATAGCCCACTCGGTGCATCCTTCAGTTCGGTTTACATGTAGCCATTTGACTACATGTAAGTGCCCATTATAAGCAGCATATTCCATAGCATCCTTTGTACATCCTTCAGTTCGGTTTTCGTGTAGCCATTTGACTACATGTAAGTGCCCATGATAAGCAGCCCAATTCATAGCACCCTTTGTAGCTTCTGCAATTTGGTTTTCGTGTAACCATTTGACTACATGCAAATGCCCGTTTCCAGCTGCATTGTCCATAGCATCGGTTGAAGCTCCTGTAGGTTCGTTTTCTTCTATCCATTTGATTACATCCAAATGCCCATTTTCAGCTGCTTTTTCCATAGCATACATTGAAGGTATTACAGGTTGGTATTCGTCTAGCCATTTGACTACATGTAAATGTCCGTTTATAGCAGCACCTTCCATACCCCAAATGGTAGCTACTATGATTGTGTTTTCGTATAGCCATTTTACCATTTCCAAATGCCCATTTTCAGCTGCATTATCCATAGCCCACGAACATCCTTCATCTCTGTTTTCGTGTAGCCATTTGACTACATGTAAATGCCCATTTTCAGCTGCACCGTCCATAGCCCACGTTGTAGCTCCTTCGGTTCTGTTTTTATGTAGCCATTTGACTATATCCAAATGCCCATTAAAAGAAGCACTGTCCATAGCATCCGTTGTGCATCCTTCGCTTCGGTTTTCGTGTAGCCATTTTACTACATGCAGATGCCCATTTTTAGCTGCTTTGTCCATAGCATCCGTTGTGCATCCTTCGCTTCGATTTTCGTGTAGCCATTTGACTACATGTAAATGCCCCCCAGAAGCAGCATAGTCCATAATTTTTCTTGTAAATCCTATAAGATTATTTTTATGTAAAGTTATTATAACATTTAGATGACCATTTAAAGCAGCATTTTCGTATATACTTCGAATACTACTATTTGATTTAATATAATCATATTTTGATCTAATTTCTTGTGGTATATTATCGTGTTCCATCATATACAATTACTTATTAATTTAAATTAGTGCGGTTCATTAAAATATCCAATACTTCTTCTTTATTGCATAAATTATTTTCAATTAGCTTGTTTAATATAATTTCTAATATTTCATCTGGTACTTGCTCTAATAAAGTTATATCTTTTGAAACATATTCATATACTTCTTCTATTGTAGTCTCCATTTAATTTATTTCTTAAGTATATAAAGAATGTCATTATGTACAAATTTACCAAAAATATTTTTTATAAAAGATATTATTGATCCTAACGCATACACAAATATTGTAAAATACGATTATGATTTTAGTATTGCAAAAAAGCTTACCGTATGTGATAACAAAAAAATGGAAAAATATAAAAAACTTGGTGAAGGATCGTTTGGTGTAGCAAGATTAATATCATTTAATGATAAATCTTATGTTTATAAATTTATAAACACACATTATTATAATGATTCAATTGAAAATGCATGTGGTGAATTATTAATGAATATATTTTTAAATATTCATTTTGTTTTTAATCAATTAACACCAAACATTGTAACTTATTATGGGCACAATTTGTGTAAAAATGGTTATAGTTTTTTAATTGAATCATGTGATATGGATTTATTTGATATGCAACAAAATATTAAAGATAAAAAAGAAATAGAAAAAGTTTTAATTCAAATTATATTAACACTTGGTATTATTCAAAGTTATTATCCAGATTTTAGACACAACGATTTAAGAAATGATAATGTTTTAGTAAAAAAACTTAAACAAGAAACAAATTTATATTATTATTTTAATAATAAGTATTATAAAATAAAAACAAAATATATTGGAAAGATTCATGATCATGGTTTTTCTTCAATTAAATCAAAACCATTATTAAATAACGAATTTATATCAGATAATAATTTAAGTTATGTTAATATTACAACAAAAGCAAATAAATCTTTTGATATTTTTATGTTGTTAGATACATATTTTCAAAATGGTGGAACCGTTTTTAGTAATTCTATAAAAAAATTTATAAATAATAATGGTAAAAGTAAAAAAAATTCACAATATCAAAAACACAATAAAGCATATGAAATATTAACTCCAACTTTTTTAATGCAATTTTTTTCTAAATATGAAATTAATAAAAATGAAATTCCAAAAAATAGTCACATTTATGGAATTAAAAATAATAAAATAAAAGTAAATAAAAATTTAAAAAAAGTTTCTGGTCATACTATAATAAAAGATTTAAAGTAAAGTATTTTTTTTTATTTATCGGAATGTATAATCTTGATACATACATTCATTTTTTTGTAACATTTCATTTTGTCTTGTATAAAACTTAATGTCATAATATTGTTTGTCTTTGATAAGCGTGTAACAACAGATAAGTTGCTCTTTTGATAACATATCGGATGCCACTTCAGTTAGATCACACAAAATTTGAGTATTTCCAGAACTCATACACAACTCATATGTAGCGTTTAAACCAATGTCTTGAATAATATTATGCAATGCTTGTAGTCTAAATGATTCCATATTATTAGAATTATAGTCGTGTTTTTGTAATGTGTTGATCATATATAATTAAAGTATAATTAAATCAGTTTTTTTGTTTTTAGTCCTTTTAGTCCTTTAAATTGTTGTTTATTGCATCAATTATGTATTGAACCATTGTATCAATAACATCATCATCTTCGTCGACCTCTTGCATCACCATATATTTTAATTGTTCTTCACAAAAATATTGATAATCTTCAAATAAAATTTCGTTACTTATTCTGTAGTTAATTGAATTTACCATGTTTAATAACCAATCTGTAATATCCGATTTATCATTTGCTTCAAAATATTCATACAATTCATCAAAAACTTTTTTAACAAAATCTTTTTGTTTTTTCATAATCCGTTTCTTTTTTGTGAAATTATATTTTTCAACAAAATCTGTCATAACCATTTCGTTATCTTCCATAAAACATTTTTGATATTCTTGTTTTGCATATTCAAAAACTGCATTTTTTTGAATTTGGTGACGTATTAAGTCACCATTTTCATTTATATAAATAATTTCGTAAGGTTTATTGAAAACATTTGTTTTTTCAATTTTATCAATAAGTTCTTCATAATGCTTTGCCGGAAAAATATTATTTTCTGCACCATAAATGGAATTTAAATTTTGTCCAAGATTTTTTCCAATGACACTGTTTAATGCATCTTCAACAAATTGATTTTCTTTGAGTTGTATTTCTTCAACCAATGAAAATGTTCCAGGTGGATTGTATCCACGCTCTGCTTCAATTAACACAAACTTAACAACTCTGATATCCATATACTTATTCAACAAACATTAATCATTTTTTATATGGGAATGCATTTTTTAGTTCATTACAGTCAATTTTATTACCTTCGTTGTAGCATAACGCTATGTCAAAATCGTTAAGCGTTTTAATTTGTGTCAATGGTCTTTTTTGGCTCATAAAGTAATCTCTAAATTTAAAATTACCGTATGTAAGACCGTATTCATAGAGCCATAAATTTGGAATTTTGTAAGCATCTGCGCAAATTAATCCATGTAATGACTCCGACACAACAGCTTTACATGAAGCTATGCAATCTATTACGTGTTTCCAGTTGTCCATTGGTGAAACAAGGTAAAACTTACTGTCTAACGTTTGGTCTTTGTACTTTGAATAATTAGATTTATGGGGTATAACAACAATTTTTTCTTTTAGCTCTTCTTTTAGGTTAGGTTTGTAAAATTCTGGTAATAGTAATGCAGGGTCTCCGTATATCTTAGGTACTTCTATGTTTTTAGATAAAAGTAAATTCCGTGTTAATGGACCTCTTACTGCGTGTACATTAGATAATTCTTTTGCAATTTTACTGCTTTTAATTATAATACCGGACCCCCATATATGAGTGTGTTTTTTTGCTTTTTCAATGTATGACCCAACTGCTATTATATTATTTGTTTGATCTTTTAAATTATGTGTCAAATCATAGTCTTCTTTGTTTAATAATGACTGTACAATAAATGGTGATAGTTGGTCTCCAAAATTGTATTCTTTGTTGTAATAAATAACGTTAACACTTTGTTTCATTTATATAAATAAAGTAATTAAAATTTATATTATTACAAAGCGTTGTAGCGTGAAAATGTTCTTTTTCTTGGATTACAATCCATTTCTTCGTCATTAGTTAGCTTTATAATTTTATTTCGAAGCATATCAATGTACTGCTCCATAAACGCGAGTTCGTCTTTGTGTTGTTTTAATTCAAAAACTTGTTTTTGCAAATTATCATTTTTGTATTCGATGTCTTCAATTCTTTGTTTAAACTCCTTTTTAGCATCATGATAACCATGCTTGCGTTTTAATTCCAAAATTTTCCACTTTGTATTTTCATCAAGACCAATATCAAGAGACAAAAAATCGTCCAAAATTATTTCTTGGAATTGTCCAACATATAAGCAATGTCTTATGAACTCAGATGTATTATTTTGATCCAAGCATTGTTGCATACAATAAGTGCGTTGTTCTTTGTCATCGTTAATAGCGTATCCGTATTCTCTCAAGCTTATAAGTGTCATTTGTTTTTTAATATATTATAATCAGTTTTTTTACACCATTGAAATTTTAATGTATATTTGTTTAATAATTATGTCATATTGAATTGCGTTAATTTTATTTTGTATGTCAATTGAACTATTTCTATTAAAATATAATTTAGCTGATTCAAAGTAATTAAAAAAAATTTTTATTTTTTAAATATATTCTGAATAACAATCTTCGCATATTTTTTTACCAATTAGAGTTTCATATTCTTCTTTTTGGTAAAAATCTTCTGTTTCGGCACAACAAAATGTACATCCACTGTTTTGTTTGTATTCAGTTTTTGTTTCATTATATGGGTGTTCGTATTTAACACGTTTTCCATTTGAATCTTTTATATCTTCACGTGTCCAAGTTTTGATTAAATGTCTATCATCATGGACATACCATTTACCAAAACTGTTATCAACCATATACGGCATTAATACAAGTGTATCCTCGATTAAATGTGGAGGAACATGTACCCAATAATCATTTTCCCATGATACTGCCAATGCACATACAAATGGTGTTTTTAATTTAGTTGGAACAACAGATAAAAGACATGGAAAATTATCCAATATATATTTCCAAGGTAAGTTAGTAACAGTATTATAACTCATTTTATTATTTGCTATACTTAAATCATTTTTTGTAAAAATGATTATAAGAAAAAATATTATATAATGGACCAATTAATTGATGGTATCGAAGGTATTCAAATAGTTGAAAAGTTTTTGAATAAATCACCGTTACGATATCCAGGAGGAAAAACAAGAGCATGTAAAAAATTAGAAAATATTTTAATAAATAATTTTAATACAAACGATTTTGATAATTTAGTTTCGCCATTTTTTGGTGGTGGTTCATTTGAATTTCATATTCAAAATAATTATGGATTAAATATTATTGCAAATGATAAATTTGTTCCTCTTTATAATTTTTGGAATACTTGTAAAAATGAAAATAAAAAACTTTGCGACGAACTTAATAAAAATCTTTTAAATATTACAAAAGAAAAATTTATTAATTTGCGAAAAGAAATAATGGAAAACGAAAATTCGTATGAACAAAGTGTTATGTATTTCATTATAAATCGTTGTTCTTTTAATGGTTCTACATTATCTGGTGGGTTTTCATTAGAATCATCTAAAAAAAGATTTACAAAATCTTCAATTGATAAAATAAATAAATTAAATTTGTCAAAATTTAATATTTATAATTTTGATTTTGAAGATTTTGTAAAAAATAATCAAAGTAAAAAAAATTTATTATTTTTAGATCCACCTTATTATTTAGAAAAATCATCTAAATTATATGGAAATAACGGTGATATGCATGAAACATTTGACCACAATAAACTTTTTGATTGTTTAAAAATAAAGAAAAATTGGTTTATGACTTACAATAATTGCGAGTACATAAAAAATTTGTACAAAAATTTTAAAATCATTGAAACCAATTGGAGTTATGGCATGAATAAATCCAAACAATCATCAGAGATTATTATTATAAACCAATGATGGTGGTAATCTTTCTACACAATCTAATGAATATTTAGATGGTATAATGTTCTTTACATTTTTTGGTTGACAAGAAGCCATTACTGAAATACTGCAATATCCTTTTTTATTTTTTGCATGTATTTTTGTTCTTATTCTAATTTGTTGTTCATTTTCAAATAATGGAATACCAAAATTACAAATGTCATTACCAGTATGAAATAGTCCATAACCTTTACTGATTTGTATATAATTTGTGTTTTTTGCATCATATAATTTTGAAATAGTATCAGAAGGAACAGTTATGTACGTATCATCCCATTGTGTTGTTTGATTTTTTATCGTAATCCATTCTTTGTGCGTTAATTTTTTTTCCATAAATGGTGGAATTTTTCCATCAAATAGTTTTATATTTTTTAATAACTCATCAAAAACTTTTTTACTTTCCAATGGAATTTTTGATTTGATTGATGATTCCCAATTTTTTGTTTCATCATTATATTTTATACTACATTGCATCCAATCTGGTGTATTATATTTTTTTATTTCTATTCCAAAATCTTTTTCTTCTTGAAAATTGCATTGTAAATCATTTTTACTTGTTGCGCCTCCTAATTCTTCTACAGATTTTTGTGTATTAAAAGGTTTATCATTTAATTTACAATATTTAACAATATTATAATTTGTTTCTTCGTATTTTTTTCCATTTTTTAAACACAAATAACCTTTTTCTTTTTTTAGTTCTTCAATAATTTCATTTAATTTTTTTATTTCTTCTTCTTGTTCTTTATTTTTTTCTTTTTCTATTAAATAAAGTTTTTTGTAACTTATTTTAAACTTAGTCATTTTATATTATTTCATTTTAAAATCATTTTTTATGTGCTTAATTTGCTACTAAAAATAATCTAGTGACATTATAATGCGATCTAAAAAGCAGTGTTACAAAATATTAGAACTTGATGATGGTGACGATAATGAAAAAATTAAAAAGGCTTACAGAAAACTAGCTCTTACGCATCACCCCGATAAAGGAGGAGACGTAGAAAAGTTTAGGGAAATTTCAGAAGCATGCACAGTGTTGCTTTCGAATCCAGAAACAGAGTTAGATGACTGGGAAGACTTTGATCCAATTAATTTTTTTAAAGAGCAGTTTACTCAAAATGACATATTTATTATGGTACACGACTACGGATTGTTTGATAACTTGATCGGTACTAACGACATAATGGGTACTTTATTTTCAAATATTGGAAATATTATGACAGACCAAGATAAAATATTCAATTTGGCAAATAACCTTATTGGTGATGAAAATAATATTTTTAATACACTGAAATCAACGCATGCATTTGCAAAAGATTTAGGATCTCGCATAAAAGATGTAACAGTTAATATTAATGCATCTATTGAAGATGTATATACTGGAAAAATCACTAAAGTAGCTGTTAAACGAAGACGTTTTAAGAATAATGAAACAAAAAAGTTTACAATAACACTGTGTTATGAAAAATTTAAATTACCTCATGAAGGGCACCAAATATCCGAAACAAGCACCGTATGTGGTGATATTATATTTAATATTAAGCTTAAAAATTGTTTTAATATAACACGGTTTAAACAAGATCATATTCTTGTTGAATATCCGATTTATGGGCACGAAACTTGTTTAAATATAAAATGGGCAAATGACCTATGTGTTTCGCTATTTGAATGGAAAAAAGACAACGGTGGTAGTTTATTATTATTGAAAAATTATGGCTTTCTGAAAAACGAACATCGCGAAAGAGGAGACATGATAATACACGTGTATATAACTCTTGACAAAGGAAAAGAAAGGTCTGAAACTTGTAAATCTTGTGAAACTTGTGAAGCTTGTGAAACTTGTAAATCTTGTGAAACTTGTAAATCAAAAGACGATATTGTAGAAACTAAAGAAATAATTGAACCATCACTAATTTCTATTAAAAATATATTACATTATTATAATGAGTAATCTTACTTTTAATGAATTAATGAACGACTATAAACCATCAATGCGGCATCGCGGAGGGCAAACTTCCAATATTAGTGTCCCTTTGTCACATTTTGTAAAAAATGCTTGCTCTATTGATGCATATAAAAATATTGGCACTGGGAGTCGCTCTTGTTTTACTCTCGAACAACTAAAAAGAATTGCTTCTAGTTATAACAAGAAGTATCCCAATAACAAAATAATTTATAATAGTTCTACTCGTAAAGACGACTTATGGAATGCTATTCAGCAAAAACTTAGCAATAAGTGTAATGATACTGAATGGTGTTGGTTAGACCAAACGTTTTTGAAAACCGACAAAGATAATCACAATCTTGAAAAGCAGTTTAAACCTCGAGGACCAAAAAAGATAAATGACTGGCTTTCAACCAGCGATATAGACGATGCTATGAAATTGTATGAACAATTCTTTCCTTCTTTTAGATTTTTTGGACCAGTACCAATCGATTTTCATGGGCTAAACACTGAACTACTCGAATTAAAAATTGCAAGACTGTACAAAGAGGGTAAACATTATATTGGTATTATATTTAACCTCGATCCTCACTATAAGTCTGGTTCTCACTGGGTTGCTATGTATGTTGATATACCCAAGGGTGGAATATATTACTACGATTCTTATGCAGTATGTGATTTGCCAAAAGAAATAAAGAAACTTAAAAACAGTCTTATAAAAAATATGACTGAATTCCATAAAAGTATTGGTTCCAATGTAAAAGTGCATTATGACTGCAATACCTACCGTCACCAATATAAAAATAGTGAATGTGGTGTATTTAGTATGTATTTTATACTTGAAATGTTGCGTGGTCGCACGTTTAAATCTGTTACAAGTAATATTATAATCGATGACGAAATACGACAAATGCGTCAAGTTTATTTTAGACCAAAGTACAATTGATGTGGAAGCTTGTAATTGTAAAGATCAAGACTATAATTAGAGCTATTTAAAGTATTACTATTAAAATCAATATACGATATTAACCTAATGTGATTGCTTGAAATAACTATTGATTTAAATTTTAACATTTGTTTTGCATTGTATTTTTTTACATTAAAATCCATTATATCGTCTCCAGTATGATAAAGACCTTTATCTTTTGCTTGTACATAAACATTTCCTTTGTTTTTGTATAATAATGACATTGTTTCTTCATGTAACATTATGTTATTTTTATTAGTTATACCGTGTATTATATGAGGTTCTTGGTTTCTGTAATAAATCATATTTATGAGCTTGTTATAGTCTGCATTAATTATTTCTTCAAAGTAAATTCTTGAATATTGAGGTATTTTAGGGCTTTTTAGAACTTTCCATTTATTTAGATAACAATTGTGTTCAATTTCAAAAAAACTGTCTATCATAAGAGGAGTTATGTGTTCAATTACTTTAATAGGAATGTGTGTATTTTGGTTTTGACATAATATATCGTGATGTACATGATTTATTTTATCAGAGCTATAATAAAACGGATTTTTTTTGTAAAATAACTGCTTACATACAGCTGTTATATAATTTTTGTACATCAGTTCATAATATATAGTAATATTATTATTAGGAACCATTTTATTTTATTAAGTATTTTATATGGATCTTTTTAGTATTATCCCTTCTGAGTATCAATATGCATTTGCCACAGTTATTAGTGGTTTAGGTTTTGCTACTATTTTCCCTGTACTTCCCACTGTTTTGGTAGACCTATTTAGCAATATGTGGATGCGTTTCTTTGTTACTGTTATGCTTTTGTGGCAAGCAGGACGAACAATGCAAGAAGCTTTGATTTCTTCTGCTCTTGTTTGGGGACTTGTTATGTATTTGAACAGTGTTGAAGAATCCGAAAAAAATAACGTAAAGGCAAATAATATTACACAAGTACAACAATAAAAACCATTTAGAAATTCTTTTTACTCAGTATTAAATATACTCCTTTACAATGGAGAAATTTAACGGTTTTGAAGTACTCAAAGTAAATTCACCTAAAACAGAATACAAAAAAAGAAGAAGAGGTAAAAAAACTCGTGAAAATAGTTCAGGATCAACAAGCCCGAATTCTGTACCAATTAGTACTTGTTCTTCTATAGAATCGATACAAGAAGATTTTATTTACCCAAGAAGACAACGACGTTACAAAAAGCAATATAAAAACGATTCACAAGATTTACAAGATTCACAAGATTCACAAGATTTACAAGATTCACAAGATTCAATTAAGGATGAATTTGATTATGATCCAAAGATAAAAAGACTTGTAACCATGCGATGGTCTATGTTACTAAAAGACATAGAAAAACAACGTGAAAATTTTTTAAATAAAAAAAATGCTGAACATAACCGCTTATATAACCAGTGGATTGAAATGCAAAAAAAGGCTATACACGAAAGAATGATGCATGACTATCATCAAAAAATAAAAGAACACGAACAACAAGAACAAGAAAATATTATTATGAAAGAAGTACGAGAAAGAGCTAAAATAGAGTATCGGAAAATACTTGATGAAAGAGCGATGCAAGAAAGGCACAATAAAATAATTGAACAAATTAATGCAACTGGTGATTATTATGCTATTAATGGGTTTATTCCATCGATTGACTTATATAATAACTATATGAAGCTTTTGTACGAAAAAAGTAATAAAGTAATTGATTTAGAGTTTTTAAACATCTAACCGACGGACGCTTTAAAACACCTGCATTGATGGTATAAATTTTAAAAATCGAATGTTAAATCGAAGTTATCTTCTTGGCAATATTCGTCTACTATTTCTTCGTATATAAAGTCGACGTCTGCTACTTCTTCTTCATATGATTCTTCATATTCGTTATTTAACACCATATTTTCATCTAATAGTAATTCAAAATCAGTTGTTCCTGCTTTTAGGTATTGCCCAAACATTACATTTGCACTTACTCCATTCATATTGTCATTTTCATGGTATACTGCTGCTTTTGTAAGTTCATTTGTTGATTCTTCAAAAGATGCTCTTGCAAGAGGACCACTGTCTATCTTTTTTACACCATGAATAGACACGGATATAATGTAACCGCGATATGTCATACTATCACATAATAGTTCGAGATGTCGCATTGAAATAGTAGCATTATTTTTAAGAACGTTGTAAATTTCATTTAATAGTACTGCACGTGCTGCTTCAACACCAAAAAGTTCGTATACTTCCTCCACTTTATTTGACAATGTTTTGTACTTATCGACTTCATTGATTGTTAAAATAGTCGCTAAGTTAGTACCTTCTGTTTGAATTAACCACTCGTCGTCTATTAACCAATTATTATTGTCTTTTGATTTTTCGGATTGTACAACTACTCGATTTATTTTACTTACACCTCGAATAATAACATCTTTTATTTGTCGAGTTACTTTACGAGTATCAGTTTGATCTGTTCTTACTCTAAGAACAACATTATTTGCATTGTCATTTGAAATTATTACTTGATAATTGGGATACTTAGATTCAATAGCATACTTTATTTCTCCTGTTAAAAAGTTGTTTGTATACATTTTATAGTTATCCAACACAAATCTAATAACAATATTATTTGGTACTTGTATGTATTCATTACCGGTAACAATTTCATAATACTTGTAAAACTCTGATAACATTGTTTGGTCTTGTTGTTCAACGCTATTTTTGTCGCTAATGTCATAAAACGTTTCAATGTCATAATTTTTGTCAATAATATCTACCAACTTTACTTGGCTAATATAGTTGGCAATATCTTGAATTTTCTTTTGGATTAATACGTTTGATTCCTTAATATTACTGCTTTCAATCATTTCGTATACTTGCTTTTTGACAACAATATTAACAGATGGTGTTCTCATATCTTTTGAATTTTCCATTAATTCCTTAATACGAGGAATACCTCCTGCAACGTTTGTTCCCTTTGATAAACCAGTGTTATGGAAAGAATCAAGTGTTAGTTGTGTACATGGTTCTCCAATAGACTGTGCAGCTATTATACCAACGAGTTCTCCTGGGTTAATAACAGAGTCAATATACATAAACTTAATTTGTTCAATCAAATATTCAAGAGCTTCTTGGTTAAATTTATGCTTCATAAGAATTTTTGATGCAAGTCGCTGTCTTGTTAATACCTTGAAACCACGCTGTATTATTTCATTTATTTCCTTGTAATCGTCCATTATTAAATAATCAAATAAACTATTAACCTTATTAACAATATCAACAGTAGAAATAGTGCATTTTTTCATATTTTTCAAATTGTATTTATGAATTACGTCTTTAATAATTCTGTTATAGTTAACAGGACTTTCAACATAACTTATATGATTAGTTTTGCAATATATCATATCAACCTTTAGCCAGCTAATTTCGTCTTGAAGGACTATTTTATTAGTTTCATTTATGCTTTCATATGCTTCTTCTGTCATAAATTTTTCGTAATCGTCTTCACTAGCAATATAAATAGTATCGAACTCGTTTTCGTCATTAAATAATTCTTGCTTTTCGATTTTTGAACCATCAAAACCGTCGTAACCGTACATTGGTTGAATAACTACATTGTGTGCATTTCTTACAGTACCGTCGTAATATACTTTTAGATCTTCCATCACCTTGATAAGTTTTCTATGGATATATCCTGTTTCTGCTGTATTAATAGCTGTTGAAATAACACCAAGACGACCCTCCATTGCATGATACAAATATTCTACTGGATTCAAACCAGAATAATGCGAGTTTCGAATAAATCCGCGTGCAACTGGATGAACAGCATCTTTTTCAAAAAATGGTAATGGACGATGATCCATGGTGTCTTGAATTCGTATTCCGTCAATATTTTGTTGTCCAAGCATCGAAATGATGGAAATAGTATTATTTTTTGATCCTTTTGATCCTGCAGTAATCATCATGTCCATGCGATTATCCAGTTCAATAGCATTGTTTGTAATACTATCTGCAACAGTACGTACATTTTGTAATTTTGTAGCAATATCTTTTTCAAACTGCATACGTACACTATTTGTTACAAGTGCTTTAATTTCTCCAGTGTAAAGACGTTGAATAAGCTGTTCACTTTCTTTAAAACCTTTTAATACAGCATTTTCTATTTCTTCTTCTGATTTTTTATTGTATATACGCATATCTTTCAATCCAACACTAAAACCTTCGTACAAAAGCCAGTTTGTAGCAACTTTATTAAGTGTATCAATAAACTTTTGTGTTCTTAGATGTCCACAGTCTTTCCATGTTGCATGTATTAATCCACCATTTGCACCTTTACCAAGTTGCTTAGTGTCAAAAATACCACTTTTGTAATTACCGTTTTCAACAATAATAGCACTTTTATTTTTTAGTTCTTTTATTTTTTTAATTTTTGCTTTTTGGTTTATGTTTTCTAGCTTGTTTCCAAATCGTCGACATATTTTGATGTATTCACTGTTTATAGTTTCGTCTGTAAGATCTTCTTCGGAAAAACTATCACCCTTTTTAAACAGTGTAATGTTAGGTAATACATTAGAAATAAAGTCGTGCGTTCCAAGATCAATTGTATCTGTTTTTGTACTGGAAATGTTTGAATCTACCCAAAGACCCTTTATATCCATAAAAACACTCAATGGAATATTGTTGTTTCTTTTTGTAATTAAGTGCCATGCCAATAAACTGTCTTGAATTAATCCAATAACTGGTTTGCTTCCTTGTGGACTTACAATTTGTGTAGAAACAATAGTAAGATGTTCGAGTTCATAGCGACATGCTTCGGAAATAGGAACATGCATATTCATTTCATCGCCATCAAAATCTGCTGCATATGGAGACGTACACGAACCATTTAAACGGAAAGATTTACCTTCTAATATAACTGCTTTATGTGCCATCATACTCATTCGATGCAACGTTGGTTGTCTATTGAAAAAGACTATGTCACCGTCTTGAAGGTATCTCCAAACAATATTTCCTTCCTTGATAGGCTTAGGTTGTTTTCCGCTTTTTCTTAAAAACTCGACATCGATAGTTTGTGGATTTATTTTTGTATTTTCAATAATCCATTTTACTTTTCCACGCTGCAACAAGTTGTTTAAATATCCAATATTATATTTATTAACCGTTTCCGGATATGCTAGATTATTAGCAATATCAACTGGAACCCCGAGTTCATTAATACTCATATTTGGATCACCAGTAATGACAGTACGTGCAGAATGATCGACTCTTTTTCCCATAAGATTTTGTCGTATGTGTCCATTCTTAGACTTTATTCTGGAACGCAATGTTTTTAATTGTCGACCGTTTCTACTCTTAGATGTTGGCATTCCATTTGAAAGCGTATTACCATTTCTTTCATCGTTGTCAATATACGTTGAAACATGATAAGTCAAACAATTCCACCATTCTGATATGCGGTTAGACATATCGGTTTTATCACTAACATTTTCTTTTTCATTGCCGAGTAAATTGCGTAATTCTTCACATGACTTTAGTATATCATTAAGCTTAATGGTAAGATCATCGTCATCGGATTTACCTGTTGTTTCATCTTTAATAGATGGACGCATTGAAAGAGGAGGCACTGGAAAAACTGTCCATACCATCCACTCTGGTCTAGAAAGAACTGGGTCATATCCAATAAGCTCACAGTCTTCATCATTTATAAGCTTAAAAATACGAAGCACCATTTCAGCGTTTAATATTGACGATTTTTCAAATTTGGGGCAATCTCCGCCATTTACCACTTCAATACTAGAAATAGCATTTTTCATTTCGCGTACACCCGGTAAATCGGCTTTGCATATTGGGCAAACTTTTTGTCTTTTTACAATAGGGTCAATGTATTCCATGCGTTTTTGTCTTTTACGCTTTTTGATTTCGTTAATTTGTTTTTCTGTTTTTTCGATGCGTATTGCAGAGCATCTAAAACAAACAGCATTCAAAACTTTGATAATAAACTCCATAAAATGCACAGGCATAATAGGCTTTGGTAAGTTAATATGACCAAAATGACCTGGGTCATATTTTACGGTTAATTTTGATAATGGATTTTTTATAGCTCTGTCATTAGTACCCATTCTAGGATCGTGTAATGTACCGTATTTATTATTTGATGTAATGTCATCTTGGTGTCTGTATGATTTGGTTATTTCACACACAGATTGCTTTAATATACGTTCTGGGCTAAGAATGCCAAATTGAACATTTTTAACACGACCAACGTCTTCTGTATAACGTATTTCCCTTGATAGAGACATTATAATGATAGTATCTTTTTTTTACAAATCATTTTTCATATTAAAATTATTGTAACATAAGTTTTATTGAAATATTGCAGTTTATTTTTTCTTTTTCTAATACTAATTTACTGCTTTTATTTGTCTTTAGTTCTTCATTTACAATAATACTATTACTTTTTGATTCTTTTACGACCAAAGGTTTATTTTTCCACAAAGTATATTTTTTAAATGTTTTATTAGAACAGACGTCTATTATGCTGTTTGGTTTTACAATATTTATATAACTAGTAAGGATCTGATTTTTATTTGTATTTTCAATATTTATTACTTTGTATACGTTTATATTTTTCAATGAAATTTTTGAACCAGTGTAGTCGTATAATGTTAGATATATGTGGTTCATATCAATGGGTTCATTAAAACTACACATACAATCTTCTTGTTCAAAAATATACATAGACTTATTACAAATTGTATTGGTTTGTACCATGCGACCAAGAACTTTTTGATTATTACTTATGGTATAATGCTTATCTTCTTCAATAATATTTTCAATATCGACGTATATATACGGTTCGTTAACAACTGGTTCACATAACTCTATCATTAACTTTTTTACTTCTATACCTATAATGTGTGTATAATAATTATTCATTACAAGACAGTAGCTATCTTCGTCTATATCAACGAGATCTTTTCTAAAATCAAGCGTCATATTTACACTTTTTGGTTTGGTAGCGGAAGCAGAAGCGAAAGCGGAAGAAGGAACGAAAGAAGGAGCGGAAGAAGGAACGAAAGAAGGAGCGAAAGAAGGAGCGGAAGAAGGAGCGGAAGAAGGAGCGGAAGAAGGAACTGAAGAAGGAACGAAAGAAGGAACTGAAGAAGGAGCGAAAGCGGAAGAAGGATCGGAAGCGGAAGCGGAAGAAGTACTTGGTATTGGACTAGTTTCTTTAAATTGGTATTCTCTTTCACTTGCTTCTTTTTGTGCTAACTTACTAATGTTACTAGTTTTACATTTGTCAATACAACGTATTATGACATTGTTATTTAATATAGATACATAACTATTTATATCTATATTGTGTGGTCTTTGTGTATTTTTGTATACATCTGCCATAGTAACAAGAAGAATTTCTAAAAATGTTTCATCTAACTCGATTCCTAGTTTGTCTTTAACATTTTTAAAAACAGACGTTGAAACATATTCCTTATTTTCTTTTGAAAAAAATATTCCATGTACTGTTGTTGTCATCTTTAATGTATAATAATTTTCATTTTTATAGATAATTACGCACGAAAAATATCTGTATTTAAGTTATAATGGAGCTTTATATACTTAGTGCTCTAATAGTTGCAGTATTTCTTATTTATATTTATTACGATAAACTACAGGTATATAACCCGTTTATCAAAGAATTTTATCTTTCAAAAGAACGTGTAATAAATTATGCTGCTTCTTTTAATGACAGAAATTTAGAATTTGCTAATTATTTAGAGGTTCTTTTAAAAGAAAATTTTAAAAAAGAAGCACTATTTAAACTAAATGTTGTCGAAGTATCTACAAACAGTGATGCTATTGTTCAAACCATAAATAATAACACGGACTTTGGTGTTGCAACAGAATTTGAATTATATAATAATGATTTATCTAAACTAGGCTACATAAGCTCGCTTTATGATGCACATTTTATGGTGCTTTCTACCAATTCAAATGCAACTTTTATGGACTTTAATGAAATAGAAAATAATCGAAAATGTCGCGTGTGTATTGGACTTCCAAATAGCATGAATAATATTTTTAGTCGTAAAATAATAGCATTATGCGGAATCAATATTGATAATGTTGTTTTATATGAGGTTGACGACGAAACACTAATAAAAGAATATGGAAATTCAATTACTGTTGCACTATTTGTTAGCAGTTATACAAATGAAATTATTAAAACCCTTTGTAACAATGTTGAATCACATTTTATTCCTATTAAAATGTTGAATGACGGTAATTTATACAGCAAAACCAATAATGAAAAACAAATTTATACTAATAACCCATATATGCATAAATCACTTATTAGTTATCAGGATGCTGTTTTAAATTTTCCTAAACTAACTCGATTAAATGAGCGTCAAAATTATATATCATCTGTGAAAACACGCTATGTATTATTTTCAAATATTAATATTGATCCACAAATTTCTTATTATGTTATAAACACAATAGCAACATACATAGAAATGCTAAAAAATGAAAATTACTTAGAAGGTGATACTATTATGGATTTAAGTTTTACTCTTTTAAATATGCAAATAGATAAAGGCGTAAGACGCTTTTATATTGAAAAAAATATTATTATTGAAAGCACAACAATACCAGAATGTATACGCTTTAATAAAAATACAAAATGTCCAAAAACATTAGAACTAACAGGAAGACTAGTTGACATAAATGTATTCAATGTTTAACGCTTTGCTGGAAGAGTATATACATTTTGAGGAGGGTAAATAAACGATGGAGGATTAATGAGCAGTGAATCTGAAAAAGGTGCAGCCCATTCTTCGTTACTCTGTTTTAAATCAGTTGAATTCACAACCTTGGTAGTACCATCGTAATTTGTAACAATATGCATGTTATTTTGTTCATATTGACCTTTTTGATACAAAGACCCTACTGGCTTGCCGTAGGCATTGTTCATTTCAACAGTACGAACATTAACCATATTGTTTAACGTGTTTAACACGTACTTGTGGTAGTTAATAAGAGTAGTAAAATCATTTGGTTTAAGCTTATAACGATTATTATTTATTTCACTCAAATTATCAATAATACGCTTTCGGTAAACTTCTATTTCATCCAAAGAAATTGTAGACATATCTCGTTGCTAATATAATTACAACTGAGAAAAAAATAAAATGCTCTAATTCGCGTAATTGCACAAGATTCCTTTAGATGAACAAGCATAATTAAGTAAATTAGTTTCATTTATTTCATAAGAAAAACGCTCCATGGTTCCATCTTTGTTAAAATAAAAAAGTGTTGGTAACATAGAGACATCCAACTGTATAGCTAAATCTTTGAACTCAACACAATCTAATGCTGCTATTGTAAATGACGTATTCTTTAATTTTTTTGCTAACGACTTCCACGTTTCAACATGTTTTACACAGTGTGGACACCATTGTGCATAACACATTAAAAAGCCATCTGTTTTGAGATTTATTTTTCCATTTATAAAATTTTTTGGAGTTACTTCTTTGACAGAGCTATTTTTATATAAACTAGTATTTTCTCCTACAAAATCCATATATTAAAACAGTATATATTTTTTTAAAATTGTATTATTTTAGTAATTCCTTGATCGTCACTTATATCTGAATTTTTTAATTCATTTTTGGATAACAATGTAGCGTATGCAGATGGTCTTTCAAATTTTGCTTTTCTTGTCACTATATTATCCCATTGTAGTATACTAATTTTTACTGGTTTATTAATAACATTTTTCATGTTAATAACAGTGCTTACTACTTTAAATACATTTGAATTTTGTGGTGTTGCTTCAACTATGATTTCATAACTTTCGAATTTAGATGGATATAACTCAATGTTATCAAAACTACAATCCTTAAATCGCAATGTTCCTCTTCTAAATGCTTGATTATACGTCTGTTTAAGTTCTTCTATGGAATCTTTTGATATATAAGTAGTAATAAGATTGCAAACTTTAAAGTTTGTTAATCTTGATTGTAATACGTTAATGTTATCTGTTATTAAAACTGACATATATACTATATATAAATAAATTATTGTTTGGATTTAAAAGGCTTTTTGTTAGTTTTCTTGCGAATACATTTAATTGTTTTTTGTTGCTCTAATTTTGGAGCTCTTGGAGCTTTTGGAGCTTTTGGAGCTTTTGGAGCTTGTGAAGCTTGTTGTTCTTTTAATCGAACTTTATCTGCATAAGTAGTATAATTAATGGATGGTCGAATATTTTTACGCGAATTTTTACGTGTTGAAATACATTGTATTGTTGATGCAAATTGTGTTCGCATTTGATTACATAAATACGGATAAATAAAATAACAATTTATTTTTTTATGAACACTTAATATTCCGTAATGAACATCGATTGGACCTTTGGGGAAACAATTTTCTTTGTATAATTTACCTGCATTCTTATTACATATAAACAAAGAGTGTGTACCTTTACCTTCTACACAGTCATTTGGTAGCTCGTATAATAATTTATTATTAGTTTGTTTGTAGTCGTGTATAAGTCCTAAAAATATTATGTCAAAATTAACTCCACTGTTTATTATATTATGTAGTTTAGTTTTTAATTCTTTTTTTATTTCTATGTCGTCTTCTAGTATTAGCGTATATCCATTTGTTGGAAGATTATTTAATATGTTTTTTACTAGTAAATGGTGACTTAAATAACAACCAATTTGACCAGGATATTTAATATTAAAAAATTTTGGGTCATACTCGATATTTGTGTCATAACGTTTGAACTGGTTTGAAATGTTAGGTTCTATTGTAGTAACGCATGTTCCATCCCATATTTCAAGTTCTGGTATAACAGATTTTATATTATTTTCTATATTGTTTAATCGTTCATTATGATTGTTACAGTGTATTATGTAATAATTAATCAATGACATATAGTATAAATAATATTATTTATATCAAACATTGTGATTTTACTTCTTTTTTCATTGTAAATTCGCTGTATTTTGTTACAAAATAATAATTTTGAAAAAGGTCGTAATATGGATGCTTGTCTCGAATATCGTAATATTTGTGCTTAATTTTTTTAAAAATTATTTTTTTTAACTTGGTTATATGAGAATAGACTTGTGTTTCTTCTTCATTTAACGGATATGCTTTTTTATTATTTTTTGTTCTTTGTAAAATTGAAAAATATAACTCGCTAACCAGTATTCCTATCATAAAAAGTTCTTGAAATGGTATCTCAAATATGGAAAATCCTTTTGGACTCCAGCGTTCAAAGTACATTGTATCTTTTAAGTCCATTTCTAACTCTATAATACCGCTTAATGCCTGTAAACACATTTGTATAAAGTACACATGTGGTATTTTATCTACAGTTGTCCATTGCCTGTTTTCCATATTATGACTCCATATTATGTTGTTGTTTTCGTTTTCAAGATGGTAAAATGGACTCATACATTTTATTTCTAGCATACCTATTTTTTTATTTTTATGGTTGGTTACTATGCCATCCGGTGAAATAAGCAAATGAAAATTACTGTTATCTTCTATTTTTAAATCTGGTAAAAAAGGAAAAAATAACTTGTAGTTTTCGTGTATGTCAAAATAATCGACACGTAATGTTCCTACTTGTAATGCACATACATCGTATTGTTCTGCAAAGCAAATAAGTGCAAGATCTTCGTATGTTGTTCCCCATTTCATATGTGCTTCCATCATTTGTGTAATAGGTTGTTCTATTTTATTATACCAATTTTCATTTAGTTGGTCTTCGGAAGTCCATTTGTCCCCCATTATGTATTTACCGAGTGAACTTGCAGTACCATTTGACAATGCCCTGAGTTTTAGCCATAAAGGACTTTTTTGTACTACATTAATATATTTGCTTCTGTCAATATGTAAATCATTGAAACTTTTATCGCATATATCGCGTGTATAATTATGTTTTAAACAATTTTCCATATGACGCTTATAATAGCGTGTTCTAGCAATGCAATCAAAATCAAACTGTGATGGTGTCATAAATTAAAGTAATTTAATTTAATTTTAAAAATGTTTTTAGTTTTTAGTTTTCAGTCTTTTTAGTAATTCTGCGCTTTGGCTTTACTGGAATCGGAATCGGAAGTTCTTGCGCTTCTTCTTCTTCTTCAAGAACAGGAACCTTGTTTTCCTCTTGTTCTTCTTCTTCACTGCTATCTTCTTCTTCTTCTTCTGGACTGTCTTCGGGATCATCGATTAAACATACTCCCTTAGGAATAGCATTGTTTGCGTATACTCTGATTTGATGAGCTTTAAGAGAAATACCAAAACCAGGTGTTCCAGACCAACAAGACGCTGTTGCAAGAACAGTGCATCTGGAATGTCGAGGAATAATTGTTAGTAGTTCATCAACATCTCTGATGTGTATTCTTGAACCAGACGCGTCATAAAACTCTGTAGTAACTTCAGAATCTTGAATTTGAATATTTACTTGAATATAATTTGGAAAATTAGGATTGTGTTCTCCAATCAAATCGGGACTTGGTGCTTTGTTCTTGCTGTACTTAGCAAACTTGACAATAGGATTGTATCGCTCTTCGACAACGCTTCTTGCGGAAGAAGCATCCGTCTTTTTCTTTGTAATGCCTAGTTCATAGGCAATTTCAGAAGAATAGTTAACAAAATTTTTGTCAACATTTTGCAAAATTGTTTCAAGTTGGTTTGCATGATCATTGTCGTTATCAATGCTTAATTGCAAGTTGAAACCATTTCCTTGAACACCCTGACCAATACCAAATGGTGCTCGCATTTTAGGAAGCTTCCATAGAGGCTTCTTGTTGTTGTACTTCATAGCAATGCTTCTTCCTCCATATTGATTTAGTTTTGGTTCTCCAAATTGAACGCCATTTCCTTCTTCACCGATCTTAGTACATGTTGGGTTAATGTCTGAATAGTTAGTAACAATATCTGACTTCGACATAATTAGTTTCTTGAAATAGAGTTTCTTTGTTTAGGGTTGTTGTGCTGTATAATATACTATACAGGGATTTTTTAAATCATTTTTTAAAAATTATTTTGAAAAGGTGCTTAAAAACAACTAACATAGTTGTAAATGACAGAATATGACGACAATAAACTTTTTTATGCAAAGACGGTTCAAGGTCATGTTATAAAAACTCTTTTTGAAATTATTAAAGGAACACTTGAACACGATACAAATATGCGTATTACAAAAGACGGTATTACAATAAAAGATATGGATGGTTCGCATACTGCACTTGTGCACATGAAACTCAATGCTGATAGCATGAACCAATTTGTACTCAACAAGGATAAACTAACTGTTGGTATTAATGCTCATAAGTTTTATTCCCACTTAAAGACTATTTATCGAGATGAAATTTTAACACTTTTTATTGAAAGGGGTAAAGAAAATGTTATGGGTTTCAGTGTGTATGCAAAGGGTGGTTCGTCGTTAGCTGGAAGTAGTTGGGTAAGCGATAGATATTTAAATATTCTTGATGTTAATGACGAAGAACTGCATATTAACGATAAAGATTACAATTTAATTGTAAATATGTCGTCACAAACATTTCAAAAAGTGTGTCGCGAATTTAAAAATATTGCTGCAAATACCATTACCATAATACATGATAATAACTTACTAATTTTTGAAGCTAAAGGAGACAGTTCAAGACAACAAACTTATGTACCTCTTAATAATGATCCAGAAGAATCTAAAGAACAAGAGCACTATCACGCTACATTTAATCTAAATAAAATAGTTGAATTTACTAAGTTCCAATCTCTTTCAAGTACAATACAAATATGCATGAAAAAAGAATGTCCTATTATATTTAAGTGTCCTATTAGTGACATAGGAGAATTAAAAGTTTGTGTAACACCTGTATCAGATGAATATACCGACTTGTAAAAATAAATCTAATATATATCAAAGAATGCAAAACATCGTATTTATTGATATAAATGAATGCGTTGAAAAATCTGTTAAACATATTTTTAACTCGAAATTAGACTTAAAGTACATAAATCCAAAATGTGCAGTTTTTAAACACGTAGAAAAAAGAAATTTAAATATTTGGATTACAGTAGGATTATACAATAATTATAACTTGATGACTTATAATAAAGTACATTGTGGATACTTGCTTGTATACGATACCTTTGATTGTAATTTTTCTATTTTAAATAAACTGAATAACGTGTATAACCAATTAATAAAAAAAACATCAAATATTGAAGTAATAATGATAACTTCTAAGGAACCAAACATAAATTTTAAAAAAGATATTCTTAAATGGTGTATCAATAAAGTACCAGGTGGAATACCATACACTGAAACAAATAATATTAATTCATTGAATATTTATTAATAATTTTTTTCTTTCGTGTTTTATTGTTGGTATAAGGAATACTATAACACTGTTAAATAGCTCGAATTTTTTTTCGCTTTTTACTTTTAGTAAAAAGCTTTTATCTAGTATCTTTATGCTTACATACAATGGTTCGGTTTTAAGTACTATACCTGTTGTTTTAAAGTGAATAGTATTTTTTGACCAATATTCTTCGAGTTCATAAATAATATTTAATTTTTCTTCGCCTCTTTTGAGCTTATTTAAAAGAGTATTTTTATTATTTATGCTTTTTATTATGCTGTCATCAATTTTGTAATCACTAAATAAATACCTGTGAACTATTATATCGCAATATCTTCGAAGAGGAGATGTAAAATGTGTGTATATATTATCAAACATACTGTGTTTATCGTCTTTGTTATTCGAAATTATATAATTAGCACTATCATAGTACAGTCCTTTGTATTGTAACTTTTGTGTTTCATTTAAATTATTATTTAGATTTTCATTTTTTCCATTATAAACACGTAATATACAGCTTTTGTTTTTAGTTATTTCATTTGCTATTGTTATGTTAGTTTTTACCATCCAATATGCAACAAGGTCGTGACTATCTTTTGATTTGGATAAATTAAACAGCGTATTTATGTCCTTGCTAATAGCGTTTTCATAAGAATAATTCTTTTTTATATACACGGAATCCCTTACTATTTTGTAATTTATACAATTATTGTTTTCATACGTGTAATAAACAGATACACATAACTTTTTAGTTTTTTCTTTTAAACTCATAAGGTCTTCGCAAATAATTTTTGGTAGCATATGTATTGGTTCCTTTATAGCTGGGTAAACAGTAGAAAGATTATTCAAGGCTATGATATCAAGCATTGTTTCTGGTTGAACTAAAAAGGATACATCTGCTATGTGCACTCCTATTATAATTCTGTTATAGATTGTTTGAACACTAAATGCGTCATCATAGTCTTTGCACGTAGCAGGGTCTATTGTAAATGCATTTATGCATTCTCGTCGTGTTAGTTCTTCGTTTATAATATTTTCATAATAGCATTTTGGTTGTTGTACTTTAATTTGCTTGCTTAATAAATTATTTTTATGTAGTAAATACTCGTATTCTGCTGCTTTATTTCCAATTTGTCCTATTATTTGTACTATAGATACCTTATTAGTGTCTTCTGTTGGTTGCACAACAGCATAAACGTTTGTTGTTTCGTTTTTATTTACTTTTTTGTATGCAACAACTCTTTTAGTGTTGTTACCTTGATGCGATACAAAACGATACAATGGTACTCCTTTTTTATTAGTACCATATGTAGTTCTTTTTTCCAAAATTATGTGCCCTAGTTCCATTAATAGTGGTTTATTATTTTTGATCATTTTCTTTTTTAATATTATTTATAACGCCTTTCATAAACGAATGTTTTCCCGACGATTCAAATATTTTTTGAATTCGTTCAAGGTCATACTGTATATCTTCTTCTTTTAGATCACCTTCTTCAAACTTACGCTTAATTGTTTCTGTAAGTTTAGTTGTAATTTCAGTTATTTTATCACCATTAATAAGACTTTGGATAAATTGCTCTGGATTGGATAAATTATTAGGTATAATTTCTGAAATAATTTCTTTTAAAGTACGAGTAAGTATGCTGTTATTGTCTTCAAATACTTCCTTAAGTTTATCCATTATCGCTTTGAATTCAGCATTGTTAGTTGGGTTATCTAAACTTTTCAATTCATCACGTATTGCATAGTCTAATTTTACAATTTCGATAAATTTATTAGCGTAGCGTTCTTCTTCTTCATTTACAGGTATATCATTTTCTTTTGAGTAATTATATATACTTATATATAGCCGTTGTAGATGACCCCACAAAAATAAAAATTCATTTGGATGAGTTGCCCATATTTCTTTAAAATCAAGACCTCTTATCAGTTTTACTTTTTCTTCCTTTTCAAACATGTTAGTATCGGATGTTAGTATACTCTTTAAGTACGGCTTAAATGAATTTTTTGTAAAAGTTATATACTCATTAATATCCGATTTATTATAATTAATATAACATTTCTTTATTTGTCTATCAAATTCTGGAAATTCTTTTTGGATTGCAGTAAATACAGTAACTAACGTTTTTCTAAACACATCTTCACTCATTTACAATGATAAATAAAATTTTCGTTATTTTTTATCGCATTAAATCATATATTATGGAAAATTTTATACGAATAGAAGAGTTATATGACAGTCAAGCAAGAAGAAACAGAGAAAAGCATAAATTGTACGAAACCTTTTTTACAAGCTGTACGACTAAAATTAAAAAAAGTGCATCAGTATTCAAACAATACACATGTACTTACGATATTCCACCGTTTAAAATAGGACACCCTCAATATAACTCAATTGATCTTAGAAATTATATTGTTAAAAGATTACGACTTAATGGTTTTTTTGTAAAATACGACACAGCAAATAGGTTGTTTATTTCTTGGAAACCAGAAGATTTTAATTACAATAATTATTGTAAATATATGAATTATTTAAATAACAAGTACGATAAAGAAATGGACCAAAAATTAATAGATGTAGCTACGAGCTCTAAAAAAAATAATCAAGATACAGACATAGGGTTGATTACTTATGGTAATGAAACCAATAACGACATAGTGCCTGTTAATCTTAAAAAACTTGAAAAAATGCGACTTTAACACTCGAAATCATGCTTAATAGTTTTGCATATATCGTACCAATTATTTTTAGCAACTGTTATTTTGTGTACAAATTCTTTGTTTATTTCTAATTTAGATACTATTCTTATTGCAGTAGCATATTCCGAAACACTAGCATTATCATGTAATACAATACCATTTTTTGCATCTTGTACAAGTTCAATATTTCCTACATTTGCTTCTGTAACAACAGGTAGTCCTGCATAGCAATAGTCGAGTAATTTCGAGTTACCATATGGACTGGGATTATTGGATGGTCTTGTTGGGCTAAAATCGATCCCAATATCAGCGTGTACTAAATAACTTAATCTTTCGTCGTGTTCAAAAGGGTAGTGAATAAAAACATTTTCATTGTTACAGAATATTTTATCTCGTAAAAATTGAAGATGTATAGTATTTTTAGGACTATAGTCTTTTACGTCTACATCCGGTAAAATAAATTTACCTGGAAATATATGTAGTTCGTAACTATTACCTAGTTCTTTCATTATTTCGCTCATCATAGTTGCAATACGTCCATTGTCTGTTTTTATTCTTCCAATGTAAATAAGTTTACACGGTTTAGTTTGTTTACACGGTTTACACGGTTCATTTAATATACTTAAATTTTTAAATGCACTTTGCAATTTAAATGGTAACAATGCAACATTTTTAGTGTTTTCCGAAAAAGCATTTACGTACTTAGTAGTAAGAAAATTATTTTCAATGCATGAAAAATCTATTATTTTATCTGGTACACCCATTTTAGAGGTTTTTAATTTTTTTAAAGGATCTTTTTTTAATAGTTTTTGTGCAGGTGCTAGTGATTTTTTCTGCTGTACGTATATTATATCGAAAAAATTATAACCCCAATCATACAAGTCTTTATTGTAATTTTTAAATACCCAATCACGCAATTCTTTATTTTTTATCCATGATACTGAATCGCCTTTTATTCCAATTTTTATGCTCTTTGTATCAAGTACTTCTTTTAGATCTTTGTATCTTTCTAGTATATTATGAATATTTGTTTCTCTTATAAACAATACATAGTCTATATTTTTTAAAAAATCTTTTGTTATACTGTTTTTATAGTGTATATTATTAATTATTTCACTATTTCCTGTTGTTAAAAAATAAACAGTTAATCCTTCTTGTAATGCTAAATAATAAGCAACATTTTCCCCTTTGGTTAAAGAGTAGTGATTTTTGGACATTTTTTTATGGTCTGCATTTTCATTAATAATCAATATGTTTTTCATGCTTTACTTTTAAAATTAAAATAATGGAGTTTAAACACACGAATTCGTCTAAAAAATAAAGTTATTTTAAAATAAAAAGTAAAACTAAATTATGTCTCATTCTCAACAAAAATACGAATCTCTTGTGGATGACCCTCGAATCTTGAATCAAGAATGGTGTTGTGTATCATTTGTGTCACCAGAAAATCTAATTCAACAAAGAGAGCTTTACTATATGAATAACTTTATGTACGAAGAAATAAACAATTATATTGGTTCTTCTGCAGAACATATGGCAAAAGAAGCAAGTAATTTGGTAAATAATATTTTTGAAAATATTATCGATTCGTATGGCTCTTCATTAAGCGATCAAGATAAAGAAATGGTTGAAAAAATAAAATTAATAGCAAGCAATAATAAGGTTAATGAATCGGAATTTGTTAGCAAATGTGCCCGAAAGTTTTATTTGAATTACAAGGACATAAACGATAAATATATTGTTTATTGTGACAATAACTACCAAAAGCTACTTGAAAAATACCAAAAGAATTTTAATGATGAACAATGCAGTATTCGTGGATTTAAGGTTCGAGGTTCATATAAAACTTACGAAGAAGCCACAGAACGATGTCAAGAACTTATAAAATACGAACGTGGTGTAGGTATTGCTATTGCCCCTGTTGGTACTTGGGTACCATGGGATCCTAGTCCGGATGCTATTCAAGACTCCGAATATATGCTTCCGGAGTTAAATAAGCTCATGACAAAATACAATGAACAAAATCGTAACAGAGACATAATGTTTGAAGAAAGAAAGCAAGAACTACAGTCTTCAAATACAGTAAATAAAACTTCTAATCCTACACGAGAAAGACTAAAAAAGAAGCTTATGGAAAAGGAAGCAAAGCGTCTTAAAAACGATATTGAAAAACAACAACGACTTGTTGAACTTGAAGACCAAGAACATCGGGAAAATTGCTCTTAAAAACAAAAAAATATTTTTAAATGGAAGACGAAGAAATTAATTTTACAATAGATTTTATGAAACTTATTGAAAAATATATACAAACAAAATCAATAAATGTTATGGAACAACGGTTTGAAATATTAAAAAATGAGCTTGTATCGCTTTCGGAAGAAATGCAAGTAGGCTCTTTTGTCGACTTAGATACCAGTATTTCGCTTACTAATGATATTAATGATACTGTTTGTTCTTCTATAATGGCAGATCTTGGGTCTATGGGGTTTGATTCGATACCGGAGCAAGGTGTGTATGTACGATTAAAAATGAAGCAATAAAAATAATTTTTATTTTGTTTTTGAAATTTTTATATATCTCTTTTTTTTACCGTTGACAACAGTGAATTTTTGACCGTCAACGACTATATTATCAATAGAACTGGTAGTTAATACTTGCATAAGAGGATCACACTCTTCGTCTTTTAATTTATTGTATTCTTCTAGTTTTACTGACGTTTTTTTCTTTATTGTCTTGTAGTAATCTACTTTTGTTTGTGTTTTTAATATTTTAGTAGCTAATTCACTGGCATAGCGCTTTACATCATCATCACTTGTTTTATCTAAGTAATCTATTGCATATATTTCTTTCATTCGTTGTGCAGAATTTGGATTTATATATTGCTCTTGTGGATACGGGTTAAATACCTCGTATTGATATTTTTTAGGCTCTTGTTTTGGTGGTTCTTGTGGTTCTTGTTTTGGTGGGTCTCTAGAACGTATATGTCTATGATGTCCTCTTCGACTATGATGTTTTTCTTCTTTAGTTGTTTGTTTTATTTCCTCGTACATGGAATCAACTTCTCCATTTAGATACTTGTTGAGGTCGTGTCTAAATTTATCATTCATTTTAATTTATTTATACATTTTTAAAATTTAACATTTACGGACAAAAATGATTGAAAAATTTATTTTTTAAAATGGACCAAGCGGACCAAGCGGACCAAGTGGACCAAGCGGACCGTATTAAGGATAGTATCGATAGTTTTATATTAAAACAGAAGCAAGAATACGCTATTTTTGTAATAAAAACATTAAAAAACTCTTTAAATATAAATTGCGAAAATTTTATTTTTAAAAATGATTTAAAGGATTAATGTATGCTTATGTAAACATGATTTCTTCTATAAAAAAAAATTATAGTAATATTGAAACCAAAAAGATTATGCTTAAAACACGTAATGGAATGGTAAATACTAAGCTGCATTATGAAGGTAATTATGCAGAAAATGGTAATATTCTTGAAAAAATTTTAAAAAAACAATACATGACACAAGAAAAACTTTTTGAAAATAAAATTCCAGTTTATAAACTAACTAATAACGATGCTAAAAAATCGTTATTAGAATACCTTAAGACCAAGTATGATATACAGATGAATAGTGGTAATAAATATTTTAAATTTATGGATCAAGATGATGTAACCACCTTGAAGACATCAGAACATTTGGTTTATTTTAATACAAATCCAAAATATTTTTTGCTTTTTTGTAGTATCATAAAAGAATCAACGGTGTATCTTCTTATTAACAAGCCTACTGAAGATGTATACTTGTTAAGTTATAAATCTAAAAAATCTTATAACGGTGACTGCATTTTAGAAGGGGAAATAATAAATAATTCTTGTTATTTGGTTTCTGATATAATTATTTACAAAGGTGAAAAATGCAATGATTCTATGAAAGACAAATTAAAATTATTAAAAGACATAACAAACAATATAGACGAAAACTCGAGTCTAAAATTACAAATTAAAGAATTTGTTCCTTTGTGTAATACTGTTTCATTTATTAGAGATTATTTACCTTCATTAAGCTATAAAAATATTGTAAATGGACTCGTATTTCGTCCTAATAATGGAGCAAAAAATAAAAATATTATAATGATTCTCAATAAACCATTTCATAATTTAAAGCTGTTCAAAAACTCCAATGAAATAAAGACAGCTACTAGTACAATTAAAATTAAAGAAGGAATAAATAAAATAATATTTAATGCTTTTTTATCGCCTAAAGGACCTGATATAATTGAATTGTTTCTTAAAGATAAAGAAGACTTAGTAAAATATGGTATTGCTTTTGTACCAACAATAAAAAATAGTTTAATGCTTCAAAATATTTTTAAAGAAAAAAATAACTGCAATTTATTATTTACATATTCTGAAAAATATAAAAATTTTGTTGCACAATGTAAAACAAATGAAAATGTAACTACACTAGAAACTATTATTTAAAATATTTTACTATAATATAATAATGTTCCAAGGTTTTAACTTTCAATCTGCAAACAATTATGCTGCATTTCCTCAAGCTGGAGGTTACCAACAGCAAGAACAGGTTCCATTAGTCTCGCAAGTCGCGCAAGCCGCGCAAGCCGCGCAAGCCGTGCAAGTCGCGCAAGTCGCGCAAGCCGTTGAGAGCCCTATTCAACAAGCCGAACCCACTAATTATCAAACTGCCGAACAACAAAAAGCAATGCAACAAGTTGAGGTCCAACAGCAATCAAATGTTTCTGGTCATAACGAATATGAAGATAACTACTTGTCTACACAAGGTTCTTTTATGATTTTGGATGGAACTGCTGTTAATTCCAATAGACAATATTCCAATACTATCGATAATGCACCTGGTTATACTACCAAGTTTGGTAATGGAGCAATAGCTGGAAAACCTGTTTTTGGTACTCTTGACCCAAATAGTGCATATGCGTCTTTCTAAAAAATGATTTGTTTATAAAAAAACTTATATGGACAAAGAAGCAAATAAAATATTTCAAAAGAAATGCCAACAAATGGCTATTGACAGAGAAACCTATATATTGGCATCATCACTTGGTATTGATTATCATAATAAAACCATTGATGAAATTAAAAAAGAAATTGACGATGCATATAATAAACCAGACGAAGATCACGAAATTGAATCTTATTACAGAGAACATGGTAATATAAACCGTCCGGAAGCAAGAAGACGTGTCGAACAAATGAGACAAAGAGAATATTATTATGGGATGTTACACTAATTATTTCCTATAAAATTTTTCATTACACCGTCTTTTATAACTGCATTATTTTTTCTTACTTTATCGAATCTATCCATAAAGCTATCAGTATCAAGATGTATTGGTTTTGTTTGGCGTTTGTAACTTTTCTTTACGTCATTTACGTATTCTTCCATTAAATGAAGAACCGGAACAAGAGGTGGCATATACGTATGCACAGATTTGTAATTTGTATCATTATTATATCGGTATTGTTCTATTGTTTGGTTACCGCCAAACTTTTTTAAAGACAACCGTGTATTACCGACTACAAGTTTAAAATTTTTGTCTTTATACATTTGTTTACCTAACATAGAAAGCATACTCATTTTTTCATGCATACTTTCTCCTGTTTCGTTATCTATTAAATACCTTGCAGCGCATGGAAATGAGCAAAAATTACCGTACAAATTAAATTTTCGAGTATCGCTTATGCTCATAGGAATACCTATTGGAAAATTTGAAAACATTTCAGTACAATTCCAACATACATACGGTGATTTTTCCAGCCAACCATTTTTGTAAAAATCCATAACATTTGTTACTTTACGTCTTGATTGTGTTGATTTCATGTCAATAATATTAAAATTACTGTTTTTATCTTTTGTATAAGGCTGTATCATAGATTGAATATTTTCCAAATAATCTAGATTAGAATTAGCAATATCAAATGTTGGGCACTTAATTTCGTATAATTGAATATTGTTATTTAAGTTATCACCATTTGTTTCATCTTCTTCATTTATAGTATCAAAATTATTAGTTTCATTGTATGATTCTGGCACAGTTGTTTCTTTTTCGTTGTCTATGTTAGATACGTCTTTATTATTTACTTTAAGGTGTATTATGCAACTATCTAATATTATTGACAATTTGTTACTTTCTTCTTGAAAAATGCTATATTTTTTATCGTTGTTGTTGGTTTCATTATTGTCTTCTTTTAATTTAGGACGTCGTCCTCTTTTTTTGTGTACTTTTTCTTCTGGTGGTTGCGTTTGTTTTTCCTTAGGCTTTCGTCCTCGTTTCTTTTTTTCGGTACTTAAAGATTCTTTCATTTAGCATTTAACCTTTTAATTTTCTTCATAGTTTCAATAAAAAATATTTAGGTATTATATAAGATAAGCATCATTATGAATATGGAAGGTGCTGGTTTTGGTTCGTTGGTAAAACGTGCTAGCCCCATGGTTGCCGCTACGGCTATGAAAGCATTTAAGAAAGGATCAGCTGCTTTGTCTAAGATTGCTAATGATCCTCAGATGAAGAAGATGTTTATGGATTTGTTTGAACAGGTTATGACTACTGGTTCTCAAGCTGCACTTGATTCGTTTGTTTCATTTGTTGACACTATCCCTACTGGTGGTGTTCAAACTGGTGCTGGACGTCGTCGACGTGGATCTAAGCGTCGATCTAGCAAGTCCAGCAAGTCCAGCAAGAAGTCTAACTCTCAGTTGATCAAGAGCTTGAAGAAGCACTACAAGAAGTCTTCTAAGCGCAAGAGCATGAAGGGTGGAAAGAGATGCTCACATGGTCGTCGCCGATCTTGCAAATCTAAGCCCGGACCTAGGTCTAAGTCCCCTAAGCGCAAGTCCCCTAAGCGCAAGTCCTCTAAGCGTAAGTCCCCTAAGCGCAAGTCCTCTAAGCGAAGAAGTGGAAAGCGTAGATCGCTGCCTCCTGCTTTGAAGGCTTGGAATAAGAAGTTAGATGCTTATCAGGCTGATCATCCCGGTGTTAGCCGTAAGCAAGCTATGAAGGCATGCAAGGGTCGTGCTTCTCCTTCTAAGAAGTGCAGAACCTCTAAGAAGCGCAGATCCTCTAAGCGCCGAAGCTCCCGTAAGTAAATGTCTTTTTTAACTTGTTAATTATATTAATTATTATTTAACTAAAAAATGATTTGTAAAACTATATTGCAAATGGAAATACTAAGTCATAATTTTTACGATGATTCCGATCCTTATTTTATGGATAAAAATGGTCGTAAATTTATGAAACCAAATCGTTATGGGTATAATCAATGGATAAATAAAAATTACAGTAATTACAAACTCAGTGATTCAATTCGTACTGCAGATGAAGAAAACATTAATATGCTTTTACCTCATCAAGCATTTATTAAGGAATTTATGTCTCTTGGGTCTCCATATAGAGGATGTGGTATAATTCATGGACTTGGTTCTGGTAAAACGCGTACAGCAATTGAAATATCTGAACCTTATAGAGAAAAAGGTTATAAAATAGTTTTTATTTCACCTGCATCGCTTGCAGATAATATGGTTGAAGAACTAGGTAAATGGGGTAATGATGACGTTAAAAATATAAAAAGTAGTGTTGACCGAAAAAAATATTTGGAAAAAACTTCATATACATTTATATCAAGTAATGGTACACCATTAAATAATGTTCTTAGAACTCGTCTTGAAAATTGTATTGTTATTGTTGATGAAGCGCATAACTTAGGTTCAATGATGGCAAATAAACAAAATAAAAAAGCAACTGCGTTTTATAAATGGCTTATGAATGTTAAAAATTGTAAAATAATTGCACTAACAGGTTCGCCTATTATTAATGATCCTTTTGAAATTGCTCTTATTGCTAATGTATTACGTGGTCCAATGGATTATGAAACAAGTATTGTCAATGAAAGTTCTATTATTAATTATAAAGCAGTATTTCCAGAAGATCGTGAAGAATTTTACAATTTATTCATAAACGATGACAACGATGGTATTAAAAATGAACTAATGTTCAAACTGCGTATTACTGGACTGTTTTCATATTTCTATGGTGTTATTGGTACACAACTACCTAACATTGAAGTAGAAGAAGTTTATGTTCATATGAGTGAATATCAATACAATATGTATGTAAAGGCTCGTGATTATGAAAATAAAATAGACAGAATGAATTACAATAATTCAAACAAAGAAGACAGTAATAATGTGTCTACTTACAGAAATTACAGCAGACAATTAAGTAATTTTGTTCCACCACCTCCTCTTGAAGAAGAAGTAAAAATATATGAACTATTAATTCCTACGTATGAAGTATCCGATTGGTCAAAAAAGCAACAAAAAGATCTTATGAGTAGTTTTGAAAACAAAGACGACTATTTAAGATTTCTTGAAGAGTTTGATGCTATGGATAGCGAAGACGTAAAAGCAAAAGCTCTTTCACATATTCCGAGTCTTGTACAAGTCCAAACTGTAAAAGTTGATAAAAAGGAATCTGGTATTAAAATGCTAAAATCATTAATGACCGATACTAGCTATTTGCGAGATCCGGAACAAAAATTCATAAAATATATTGGTACATATAGTCCAAAAATTAAAAAAATACTAGTAAATATGAAAATTGGTAATGGTAACAAAGGAAAAATATTTATATACTCGCATTATAAGAGTTATGCCGGTATTGAAGTATTAAAATCAATATTTAAAAGACTTGGTTACCAAGAAATAAACGAATCTAATATCAATACTATTAATTTTGATACTATTGGTGCTAAGCCACGATACGGTTATTTCATTGGTGGTATGAAGAACGAAACCCGTCATAAAATAAAACAATTTTTTAATCATCCTCGTAATATACATGGTGAATTAATGAAAATATTCATGGGTTCGTCTGCTGCAGCCGAAGGTATTACATTAAAGCAGGTTCAGCAAGTGCATATTATGGAACCATACTGGAATAATATACGTATTCAACAGGTAATTGGTCGTGCTCGACGTCTTGGTTCACATATAGGATTGCCAGAGAATGAACAAACGGTATATGTTTACAAATATTACAGTGTTTTTGCAGATGATCAAGAAAAAATTGAAAATGTTACTACTGATATTGCCATAAATAACAGTGCATTGAAAAAGGAAAAACTCGTTAATGCATTTTTACGAGTTATTAAGACGTCAGCTATTGATTGTACGCTAAACTACGCACAAAACTCGCTAATCGAAAAGGATTATGTATGCTATGTTCCAAGTTCCAATAAATTAAAACATGAAATATCGTGGTATTCGAATATAATCGACGATATAAACAGTGTTGGTCAGGTAAATTATAAGCCTGTAATAGAAACAAATAAATATATTGATTACCCAAGACCATATCACATAACTATTTTCAAAAAATACAATCAACAGCTTTATGAATCACGTGATAATTTTGTTGCTGGAACAATTGAGAAAATTTTCGGTAATAATATTGTTTTTAATGTACAAAGTAAAATATTAAATGTTGATGATTACTACAAAGATTATTATATACACTTTTTTACACAAGTGCAGCACGGACGTATAATAAAATCTTACAATGCATCTAAAAAAATATTTGAACTAAATAATTTGGATTACGATAAATTAACTGATGGTACCAAATTTTGGGTATACAGGACAAAGTATATTGCACACATTATAAATGGAACCATTGAAAAGGATGATCAAGGTAATATTATATTATACGACAGAAGTGCTTTAAAAACAGAAAATCAATGGATTAAAAGATTTAGTATTACTATTTCTGAAGATGAAAAAAATGCTATTATTATTTAGACCACTTGGTCTAAAAATTTAAATTACTTTATAATATAAAAACATGGAAAAAGAATTGTTACGATGGTGTATTCTCAATGGAAATAATACTTATACACTTAATATATTTGAAAATTGGGATAAAATTTTTGAAAATAAAAATATACAAGAATCAAAATTTATAATATGTAGTAATATTTTTGAAAATAATTTATTAATATTTTATATTGGTACAAATAATAAATATTATTTAATTGAATGTACACGGTTTACACAATTATTAATAAATAAAGAAAACGATCTTGAATCACAATATAATTCTATTAAAAATTCTCTTGAAGAAACAAATGAAAAAATTGAAATTAATGAATTCGAAAATTTACAAGAATCATTAAATAAAATAAGTAAAAAAAATAATAAAAAACTTTTTTCAAATTACAAACAAGAAAAAAATTTAAATAAAAATGATTCTTTATCAAGTTGTGATTTTATTTTTTCACAAAATATTGAATTATGGGAAGAATTTATAAACAGTTCCGAAAATATTAAAGCACCTATGTTACAATGTATGACAAATGAAATTGTTGATAATGTAAAAAGTGATAAAGTTAAAAGTTTATTTTTATCATTTCCATTTAAAATTAATTCGTATAATTTTATTTCTAACAATTTTATTGAACTCAATGAATTAAATTTATGGTTTTGTCCAAATTTAAATGACACAAGTTTAAATAATTTAAATAATATTAAAAAATTATTTATTCATCATTGTTCAAATGTTACTTTAAAAATATTTTATAATATTATTAACTCAGATTCAAAATTAGAAACACTTTATTTGGAAAATATTAACTTAGAATGTGTAAAGAAAAAGTATGAACCACTTGTAACAGAAAAAATGTGGAACAGTTTGTACGACAAAAAATCTTCTCAATGTTTGAAAAATTTATTTATTGATTCACAAAATCTTGATAAAGATAATATTCAAGATATACTAAATAATTTTCGAAACATTGAAAATTTTGTAATGCATGATAAAGTATTTAATATTATTAACAAAGATATTCGCGATGGTTATAACAAAAATAATTTATTGTGTATTGAAAATGTCGATAAAACAATGCAACGAATTGTACGTAAATCAGTAAAAATATCTTCTTTGTTGCGCGATGAAATTCAAATGCCTTTTTCTGATTCTATGTTACATATAATTAATAAAAATAAAAAATGATTGCTTTTGTTATAAAGTTTAAAGAATAAAATATGGAGAACGTTGATTTTGATGACAATAACAATTATGAAAAAGAAACCGAATCAAATGAATCAGAAATAGTCAATGAAATGTCAGAAGAAAACGAATATATGAGCGATAGCGAAGATAGTATTGAAGATTTACAAGATTTACAAGACTCGCAAGATTTACAAGATTTACAAGACTCGCAAGATTTACAAGATTTACAAGACTCGCAAGATTTACAAGACTCACAAGATTTACAAGACTCGCAAGTTTCTCCTATTTTAAGAAAAGGTAATAGTATATTACGTAATAAACTTACAAAATATGAATTTACACGAACATTTAGTCTTCGTGTAACACAATTGCAAGGCGGTGCAGTACCGATGGTCCCTGTCGAACCTGGTATGACAATAGAAGAAATTGTTAGACGGGAATTTAATATGGGTAGAATACCACTTATTATTGAGCGTAATTTCCCTCGAGAAAATGGTGGTGTTTATCGTGAGTATCACAAGTTAAACGAATTAATAAATGTATCAAACTTTTAAGATTTTACTATTTTTTTGTAATTTTTATTAAATACTTTATTTAATAATGATGTTTTACTGTTTACCCATGTAAGACCTGGATCAGCACCCCAAGTTAGCCATGATAAAATAGCTCTTTTATTATACCAATCAGATGTCAATGGTTTTTTAGCGTCTTTCCATTCTTTAAATCCTGGATAACTTGTAACTACATGGCGTGCATACCAGTTTCGCATATATCTAAGATCTTCAATGGATATTTCGCTTTTTGTTGAAAGCTGTTTTGCACGCTTCCATCCAGTATCAGTAGCTCCTTTAAATCCAGCTTTTTTTAACTCAAAAGCCATGCAAGCCCATTTTTTAACACTTGTTGGAACTGGAACCATGATATCACTTTTTTTACCATGGTATTGCTTCATTTAATATTAATATAGTAAATATTTTAAACGTAACCAGATGCTGTTAATCTTGTATCGTTAATAAGTTTTACTTTTAATGTTTCAGATGTTTTAAACGCGGGTTTTTGGTCACATGTTCTTAGTGTAATATAGACAGAGTCTGCATTTTCAAGAGTATTTGGATCAATAACATTGATTAATGTAGTAAAGCTATGATGGTCGTCTCCATTTCCTATTTTAATATCATTCATATGTGTAATAATATCTCCTTCTTTTACTTGTTTTTTGAGATTACTCTTTTTATGCACGGAAGTAATCTTTATACCGTTAATAATTTCATAACCAGTGTCAACAATGTCGTTAAATGTTACTTGTTCATATTTTATTCCAAGCTGCATGTAAACAATAGATACAGACTTATTGTCTTTATATGAAGAAAGAATACGCTTTATAGAGTTTACAATAATATTACTATTGATACAGCTCTTTTGAATAGTTTGATTATTAATGTTTTTAAGAGTTACTATCATACCAATTAATTGTGAAGACATATTAACAACAGGCTGCCCGTCACATATCATAGTTAAATCATTATTAAGTAAAATAGTTTCTGGTATACCAGAGTTTGCTTGGTAATGATTATGGGTAACAATACATGATAAAAGTGGCGTAGTTTGTTCAGAACTACTTACACGGTTAAATGACATAATATGTTCACCAATAATAGCGTTTGTACCCTTACCCCATTTTAAGTGTTCTGATTTCGAAATAGTATTAATTGGCTTTAGTACTGCTATACCATTAATAAAATCAATACCGACACAAGTACACTCATATATCTTATTTTCTGGTATTATGTGACAAACTACACGTGTGACATTATCAATATTGTATTTTTTATTGTATGGTACAATGTTTGAAAGAGAAGTAATAATCAAGTTTTCTGGATAATGCACAAAGTATCCTGTACCGTTTATTACTTCTTCGCCTACGTAGGTTATAATCATAACAATGGCGTTTATACAACTTTCATAGACATCACTATACGACTTTAGTATATTATTAGTAGGTAAGTTAATAATATCCGTAACTGTTCCAGATATATTGCTTATAATATCTGTTACGTTATCTCGTATTTCTTCTACGTGTATAACATTATTTAATTCTTCTTTTTTCTTTTTTATAACTCGTAAAGTAGTGGATGTTTCTTCTTTAGCTTCATTCAAATTTTTTATAACTTGCTTTGATGCTGAACGAAAACGGCTTCCACGACGAACAGACGACATACTATACTGTTAGTGAATAAAAAAATACTTTTTGTAAAATTATTTTATAGTGCTAGTTTATAAAGGATGAATATCAACGAACGTACAAGTCTCCGCCAAGATAAAAATGTTGTTTTGGTTGATGAATACCAAAGTATGCAACCCGGTGTATACCAATTAATTGATTTCAATCAAGATAAATGGTGTGATTCCAGAAAAGAATATGCTGATCGTATTGGTAGTCAACCTATGCATTTTTACAAGCCTTATGAAAACGCATGTGTAGTTGATGAAGGTTCTAGACTTCGAAATTCCAATCTTACTAACAAGAGATACATCAACCAATTAGCTACTAGACCATTTACTGGTCATGCTGCTAAAATGCCAGGAAGAAACAATGTATCCATTAATCCAGATTTAGATTCTTCACTTCGTACTGGTATTGCTACAACTACTTTTAAGCCCGTTGAAACTACGTCTGGTGTTTCTATTGATCGATTTTATACTTTGCCTGAATACGGCAATCCCCAAAGAGTAGAACACGTCATTGAATCGTGGGTACGAGGCGGAGAACATACTCGTGATGTTATTCGCCGACAAGATTATGCAACAAGGCTTAAGTCAAAGCTTGTTAAAGTATAAAAAATTTTTTAATTAAACCCAATACGTGTTACACACAGTACACGCATAACCTTTTATAAGATCACTGTTTTTTGAAAATACAACGATCTCTGGATTATTTTTTTGATTACATTCTTTGTTATTGCATTTTTTTGTTTTTATACGAGGTAATGTTCTATCGTATTTAATATTTACCGTTACATTATAGTCTCTATTATTTGATGTTTCACGGTATATGTAATTTTTATCGTGTATTTTGTTTAAATTATTGTTGATATTACCACATGACTTGCATTGTAAAAATGTGCTGTCATTATTGTTCAATAATTCCATAAGGTTGTCACACTTTTCGCAAAACTCAACGACCATTTATTATTTATTTATTTAATAATTATTTGCAAATCATTTTTTAAGCACTTATTGTCCATTTGTTTCCACAATTAGCACATGTAATAAATGTAGTGTTTCCTTCATCTGCACTACGTGTTTGCTTTGCTTCATAATAAGTTTTATTTTTCTTGCATCTATCACACGTATATAGGTTTGAAGTTATTAATCTGTTTTCCATTCCTTCTTTTATAACATTTTCATAATGGATTCGATGTTCCTTCCATTTACCAGGATTTAATACTTCTGGCTGTATGTTGTTAAAATTTTTTATACCACTGTAATAAGAACTATTCTTATCAATATTTTGCAAAACATAAATAGCATTATGTGTATAAAGGGTTATGAAATCATTGTTTAAAAAATCAGCAGGCTTTTTATACTGGTTTAATGTTAAATTCAAAATATAACTTTCTATTTCTGTGAGTTTTTCTTCATCGTCAAAAGTTTTTCTTAACTGGTTTATTACGTTTCTTCTGATTATATATTGTTCGTCATTACCTTCAAACCGCTTTTTAAAAGTTAGCCTTTTCTTTTCCATTATATAGCCGTATATTTAGTATGATCATTTTTTTAATTATTTCTCATCCTTATTATCATTTTACAAATCATTTTTAAATGCATTTCAATATTGTCTTCCATTTCATATTGTACTGCTATGTCATCCATATAAATGGGCGTTTCTTTTAGATTTAACTTGTCGTATATAGCTCTTAGAATAAATTTCTTTTCAGAATCTTCTAACTCAGAATATATAGATACTTTTTTTCTGTGATTTTTTCTTCGCTGTTCTGCTTCTTTTTCTTTTTCCTTTTCTTTTTCTCTTTCTCTTTCTTTTTCTTTTTCTCTTTCCCTTTCCTTTTCTTTTTCTCTTTCCCTTTCCCTTTCCTTTTCCCTTTCTCTTTCTCTTTCTTTTTCTCTTTCTCTTTCCCTTTCCTTTTCTTTTTCTCTTTCCCTTTCTTCTTGTTCCTTTTCTCTTTCCTTTTCCTTTTCCCTTTCTTCTTTACGCTTTAGCTTTTTCATTTTCTTTCTTTCTTCGCGTCTTCTTCTTTCGTCTTCGCTTTCGGAATCACTGCTATTTATTTCTTCTTGTTTAGGTGCTTCTCCTTTTTCCTTATTCATAACATCGCCATTTTCATCTACACGAGCAACCACGATTCCCTTTATGGGTTGTTGTTGTGGTGTCATTTCTTTTTCAGACTCACTGTTACTTAATATGGATTCTTCCATTTCTTTAACGTAGTTTACTAAATGATTTTTTTTCTTTTTACGCATCAACTATTTTAATATTTTCAATGTTTTTATTTTTTACTAGTATTTCTAGCATATCAATATAAAATTCAAGTAATTCGCTACATACCGATTCATTATAACTGCAGCTAGCATAACCTTTTTTTATTGTTGTATAATCAGTGTATTTATAAACTACTAAATCTGCATTTTGATTAATTGATAGATTTTCTAAGTTTGGTGGTGGTACCAAAGAATCGTTCCAATATACTTCAAACATTTCTGTTAAATCGCTGTCTTCATCTATTGGTTCTAAGTACATTAATGGTCTAGTAATAATAATTAAATATTGTTTAGTGTCTCTTAGTTTAGGTTTTTGATGACACAAAATTAAATGTTTGTACAAATTAACCATGCATTTTTCTATATAGAGGTCTATGTCCAAACAATGGCAAATTATCAAGTAAAAATCTTGTTGATCAAAAAAATAAGCGTCTACGTATTTGTCGTTATTATTTATTACTTGTTTTATTGCTTCTATAGCTTGGTCGTACTCAGTTTTATTACAATCTTTTAATTTTACCAAGTTATTTTCCTGTATATAGTCTTGCGATAGTTTCATTTATACTAAATAATATTTTTTCTTTTTACACAAAAAAATATGTATGAATAATATAGTTTAATCATGGTAAATAGTGTAAAAAATGATTATTTTAAAAATGACGATAACGGTATGTTTAACGTAAATGATCCAGAACTAATAATGTTACAAGAAAGCGAAAGCTTGAGTTGGAATGCAATTGGAGGAGCAAAAGAAAATAATGATATGTTTAATTTTGACCTGCTAGACGACGACATTGATCCGATTATTTCGGCTAATGAAGTTTATGAAGACATACAAGAGCATAAGTTTGAAAAAATAGTAGACATAAAAATAGCATCAAAAACAGACGAGTATTATTATAATGAACTTGTTGAAGAATTAGAAACCAAGTTCAAAGATAAAAGAGCAAGAGAAAAAATAAGTTCAAACTTTTATGATTTGGATAATAATAGTGGTCTTATTCAAATTTATGAACAATCGTTAATAAACAAACAAATAAAAGAAGCAACATCATTTACGCCATTGGTACAATCGATGCTCGGTGATGTTAACTCTGGTAATAAAGTATTAAATGCTAAATTAAATGCTAGTTTTATTCCTATATTTTCTGAAAAAATGGTACAATATAAACCAGTTGTATCAAATAATACAATCTATTACGATAAACCACTGCTTGATATAAAAGAAAATGATTTTACACTAATAGATGACCTTAAAAAGTTGTATGAACCGTTGCAATATGTATCAAACAGCGAAGAACCCGGTATCAATATATTATTTTCAAAAGACATAGACGTGTTTAATGTAGCTATGTATAAAGGCGATAATGATATACACATTCATAAACTAATTAACTCAGAAAACCGCTTAGTATACAATGTTTCTAAAAAACCAGAAAACTACAGCATACGTGACCCCGAGTTTCATAAACTAGTTGGTGTTTATGATACAAAGAACACTAAGATACATATGTTCAAAGAGGTAAATAATGTTGTGGAATATGCTAGATACCTTGATGATATTGTACCGAGTGTTGCTACTATCTTAATGGGTAGTAATGTTAACGGAATATCGCAAGCTAAATTCGAGCTCAACCACTATATGTGGGATCTTGATGACATAAGTCATCAAATGTACAACAGCTTAAAAACTAGGCTAGCAATGGTTTTTGATAAATCATTTCATAACCAATATAAAACACTACGTGTTACTAAGTTATCGAAAAATTTAGTAAATGATTACGAATCAAGCGTTTTGCTAAACGATGAAAAACTAAAATTTTTTGAAAACTATTACGGTACATACGGGTTTAAAAAATACGACAGTCTTACTCGAAGATTTTTATGGGTTAAAACTAAACACGACAATGGTGATGTTATGGTTAATAGCAAAAACATACGCAATTTTCTTGTTATGAGTAAAATTAATAGTATGAATTATCACAATAAAAGCATAAATTATCAAATCAACCAACCTGAAAGCATACACTCTAAAATATTAAAAAACGAAACTGATAATTACCGTCGTGATATTCTAATTAAAAATTATATAAAACACCATGGTACCGAGTCTACCATAAATTTTAATATTGTTGACCATTCCGGTTCATTTATTTGTTGCATTCATGAAAATGCAAGACTAATGAAAGACTATACTAACGAACAAATAATTAGTGAATTTGGGGAATATTACCAGTATTCTAGTTCTTATTTATGCAAGTATTGTGGTACAATATTGGAAACAACATACGAAGACGGTGTGCAGTTTGATGAAAATAACAATATTATTGTTATGCATGATCAAATAATAGAACAAAATGAAGCAGTAAATACTGAGAAATTAATTGTTTCTGATATGCGCAATGAAGATATGAGGTATTTTATTGAATTTGCTACAAATTTGGGAAATAAACTAAATAAAGACGAAAAAAATATATTTCATGAAAACTCGACTAAGAATTTGTTTATTAATGAACTAAAAAGTTATGAAGCAGTATTTTACCAGCTTATTAATCCTTTTAATTATATAAGTTATGAAAAAGAATTAAATGATTACGCTAAAAAAATACGAAATAATTTAATGGTAAAAAATCCTGGTATAAACTTTAAACTGGCATCGTTTGAAAAAGAAAATTATGTTAATTATTGTACCTCTTTGTTGTGCTTTCGTCTTGGTATTTATATAGCTACATACGCGTTTAGCATATTAATAACTAACAAAAAATATTTAGATATCAAAATAGATGACTACATAAACTATTGGATAAAAAAAATAAAAAATTATTACAAAGATATTTACGAGTATATTAATTCAAATATGGGAATAAATGCATACTCTGATTACCTAAAAGAATACAGAAAGATTTTTAATAAAAATGTTGTTCCAGTAGAGCCTTTTAACACTACAAATATGAAAGTAGTAAATCATTTTGACGACGTAATATACAACGGCTTTAAAAAAGTTTATGACAACAATCAAGAACAAATTAATATTGCATACAAAGAAGCTGCTGAAGTAATACAAGAAAAACAAATCGATGCAAATATGTACGGGTTTGTACTGGACCATGTTAAAAATATTGTTGCAATACCGTCATCTAGTGTATCGAATTTATATGACATATCACAAAATTTATCTTTTATTGGTGGTGTATATGCAAACTTTTTAAAAGAAAATGTTATGCAGTATCAGGATATTTCGAGTAAAATATTAATAAGTATTGACATATCAGATATGGTTGACAATAGTCCTCGCAAGGAACTGACTATTAAAAAATATAAAAATATAATGTCTAATTTACTTACTACACCAGAGCTAGAAACATATAAAATTTTAGAATCTACTACGAATAATAATAGCAAAAAATATAAAAAGTTTATAACTTCTTCGTATGAAAAGCATGGATCAAATGTCGATACCAAATATTTAAACGTTGTTGATCCTGTTTATATGAATAAAAATTATAACAACAAAGTAATACAAGCTAAGACATTTAAAAAGAAAAATAAAGAAACAAACGTTTATAGTTGTGTTCCAGAAGAATTTGTAAAAACAATAAGCGAATTTATTGAAACGCACGCAAAACAGTATTATTATGATTCTTTTGAAGATGTTGATATGTTTTATTATTGGTTTAACGACGATTCTTTTAATAGTAAATTCGAAAACTTTGTTTATATGCTCGATAACATAGACGATAAAATGATTAATGAATACAATGTAAACATTGAAAAATCTGAAAATATAAAAATTCGTAAGTTTGCAGATTACTATATCAAACAGCAAAATGACTCTTTAAATGCTTCTTTAAAAAGAGATTTAGTGCATTATCTAAACTCGTATTTACGAAGTACAGTAACGCGATTTGTACAATTTGATTCAAATTCTAATAATACAGAGGTGTCGTCCTTTTTGTATGATAGCGAGTTTAAAGAGTATAAGTACTACGATAAAACACCTATTACAGTATGTAGTATACTCGAAGAAGTAATCGAAAATATTCAAAATCTAAAAAATATTAAACATAAATATGCAGTACTATTGTTGATGGTTTTTTATAATATAACGCTTGCAATGAAAGCTAGAGATACAACACAAAAATCCATTAACATTCTATATAGCGAGTATGTAAGAAAGCAAAATGTAAACTTGAAAAATGCTAATGATCGAAGAAATGCGCGAGACAATGTTCAAGAAACCGAAACAAATAATGAAGTTCCTGTTATGGAAAGTCTCGAAAATACACCTGTTGAAATATTTAAAGACGACAGCTTTGATGAATATAACTATTAGTTGCGTCTATATTATTTTAAAAACATACAGCTAATATATATAATGGAGAACAATAATGGATCTCTTGTTTCTCAGTTAATGCAAGAAATAAAATCTGGCAATAACGAACCATCATTTAGTCCAAACAATATTGACCCTCCATTACGCGAAGACGATAATGAAGAATATTATGAAAAACCAGTTGAAGAACAGCATGAATTTGAAGAATCCGAAGAATCCGAAGAATCTGAAGGTTCGGTAGAATCTTATCCCGGTTTATTTGAACACATTGGAGGCGAATATACCTCGTTGTCGATTATGGAAATGATTAAATCTAGTGTTATCATATTGATTGGTTATGTAATATTTAGCCATCCCATGGTTAATTACTATATTAATGACATATTTTCAAGTATTCCTATTTTAAGTAGTTTTGTTAATGTACCTACTTATTATTTACTATTAAAAGGAATATGTATGGTATTATTTTACTTAATTGTTATCCAGTTTATTTAATATTTTTATTCTGCTTTATTTATATAATGGATAAAGAAATAGTTGAAAAAATTCTTGATTGTGATAAAAAACACTCACTCGAATACAAATGGTATTGTAGAAAATTAGATATATCAAGTGTAAACGACTCTCGATTACGCGAAATATTTAACGGTATTAAAATATCATCGTTTAATTATTATAACGATAACATTAATGCCATAATAAATAATAAAAGTTTGTCTATTGTTTGCAAAATATGCAACTGTGGTGATACTGCATTGACTACAAAATGTACCGATTATTCAATCAAAGACCTTGGAAAACACTTTAATAAAATAGCTAATAGTGGTCGAGGTGTATTAATGTGTTATGACTGTGGTTCAACTGCAAGAGCAATATTTTTGAATCTTATTTACGAGTATCGTGGTGTTTTGACTGAAATCGAAAAGAAGCGCATAAGAACCCTTTATAACCCAGAACGACTGTTGCCTATTGACGCACTAAACGAGTTTTATTCTGTTATAAAAGTAATAAAAGAACATTGTGTTTTTATATTAAGTATTGGAATGGACGACTTTGGTCATGTACTTGTAATGGAAAAAACTATCGATGATGCTGGTAAAGAGCGGTATATTATATACCAAAGTGCTCTTAATTCTTACTTGACAATGGATTATATTGAATATAAGAACCTTGCACTTGAAAAAAGCGGAATAAAAATTGAAGAATTTTATCGCGATATGAATTATCTTATAAAGACATTTAACTGGACCGAAAAAGAAAATGTGCTTTTTTCGAAGTGGTTCCAATTCTTACCTACTTCTAATGTAACAAATGTAAAATCGTTTTTGTATGCCTGGGTTTCCCTTGATAAACGGGACTAAACCGTGTAAACTTTTTAAAGTAACTTTTTAAAGTAACTTTTTAAAGAAACTTTTTACTTTTTAATTTTAAATGTTGTTTTAATGTTATTGTAATTTATATTCCAATGTGTCATGTATTCATTGTACTCTTTTTCAAAATCATCTATGTCATTTAACCATAGCTGTTTTGTAGTTGTATTTTTTAGTTTAATTATTTTCTCTTCAAGGTTATCGCAGTCTTTTCTCAATTTGTTAATCATTTCGTTTGTAAACGAGTCAATACGCATATGTAATAAAAAGTTATAACTATCTTCGTGTGTTGGATAGTCCAAATCATCGAGTTGTTTTATAATGTTATCACGACTTCGATTAATTTGTTTATTATTTATTGTTTCATACATAATAACCGTCGAATCCATAATATCTTCAATAAACTGTGCTTTTGTACTGTATAAAATTAATTCTTTATTGTATTCTTCAAGCATATTTTCCTTGCGTTCTAAATATTTACCAAGACGAAAATCATAAAATTCGTCAATAATATCATACACGTTGTTATATTTTTTAATATATCCATGCTCGTCATATAAGTGTGTATTACTTACATTTATAGTATTTCTCAATTTAAGTTCTTTTTCAAAATACCCGATACCATCATTGGTTAATAACATATTATTTAAAGCATCTTTTTTGAATGTTATTGTCATTTTAAAACTTTTGTCAGTAATAAACGATTCTTCGTCTAGTAAAAATCCATTTTTTGATTTTTCGTAATCTATCATCTTAGTTAGTATAAACTCTTTGTATTGTTTAAATGAAAGCGATCCCTTTCCAACAGGTAATTCAGTAATTACAAGTTTGTTTTCCCCAAGTCGTGTATAAACACCGTGTGAAATAAATGTAAGATTTTCGTATGTAATAGTTCCATTAAAACCCCTATAAAACGGATTAATTGGATTATTATAACTGATGTCATTTAATTTAGATCGTATACAATCAATTATTTGTTGTGGATTATAACACGGTAATTGCGTACTATATCCCGTACCAATACCGTCCGTTCCATTCATAAGAATTGTTGGAAGAATCGGATAATAAAACAATGGTTCGATTTGTTTGTTTTCATCACTGTAGTTGTACGTTAATAAACTGTTATCTTCCTTTTTATATAAATGTGGAACTACAAAATTTAGCTGTGTATAAATATACCTTGCAGATGCAGCATCTTTTCCCGCTTTTAGGTCTTTTCCTCCTCCCATGCGTGTACCAAACTGCCCATTGGGCAACAAAAGATTTAGATTATTCGATCCGACGTAGTCGTGTGCCATACCAATAATGGCTTCATTAAGAGACGTTTCACCGTGATGGTAATCCGCTTGTTCAGAAACATAACCTTGAAATTGTGCAACTTTTATTTCCTTATTTGAAATTGGTTTTTTGATTGCAGCCCACAAGATTTTACGCTGCGACGGCTTCAAACCGTCTATCATTGATGGAATAGAACGAACGTTATCACTATTTGAAAACTCAATCAAACGATTGTCAATGAAATCACTGTATGATTCATGATCCACTGTAAGTTCTTTTATATTTTTTGGGTCAAACTTTCCAAGCCATTGCTTACGTACATCTGAATACTTTTTATCAAAAGCCAACTTCATATGTTCGTTTGTTTCTTTGTCATACCGATACTTTATTTCGCGTATTTTTTTGAAGTCTTCTTCTGCATCTTTGCTTAAATAAGTACCAAGACCCTTGTAGTACTTGACTTCCCAACCAGACTTTGACCATTCTTCTTTATGTGTTTCAGTCCATTTATTGAAATCATTAATGGTTTCAAAAATATGCTCATGTTGTTTAATATTTGCTTTTTTGTCTTTCCAATGCCATATTTTAACTGCATACATTTTAATACTTTTAATAAATTCTGGGCTTCTTTCAATGAGCGAAGGCCATTGCGAATGAATAAAATTCATAACAAGCCCTTTTATGTGTGCACCATCAAGATCAGCATCTGTTAAAATCCAAATTGATCCGTATCTTAGAGTGTCAAAGTTTTTTTCTTCACTATAGTCCGTGTTTTGCTTTAATCCAAGTATCTTTTTAAGATCTGTAATTTCAGAATTTTCACTAAGTTGTTTTGCAGTAGCTTCTCTTACATTCAACAATTTACCACGTAATGGGTAAGTGCCAATCTTACGTTGTTTAGATTCCGGAAACGATTTAAGTCCAGAAGAAACGTATGTCATAGCACTGTCTCCTTCTGTAAGAATAAGAATACAATCCTTTGAATTCTTTGTTCCAGCCTCAATAGCATCCTGTAGTTTAGCATTTTGAATTTTTGTTTTCTTTGTACCGTCTGTTTTTTTCAGAGTTTGTTTTTCCTTGAAATTCATAACACTTAAAGATCGTTCTGCAATACCGGATTTCATAAGCTTGTCCAAAAATTCTTGCGATAGATCAAACTTAGAAAGGAAACTCTTAGATGTACTTGTAAGATACTCTTTAGTTTGCGTATCAAAGTCCGGATTGATTACATTTGTTTTTATAAACACTCTGAGATTTGTTTTTACCAATGCAGGTGTAATGTTTTCATTTTTTTTATTTTTGTTTTTTATAGCTTCACATAGCTTTTTTCCAATGGAATCTGCTACATGGTCAACATGTTTACCTCCACGCCAAGTGCATATTCCATTTACAAAAGACATTTGTTCAAAATTGTTATCTCTGCTCATACATGCTAGTACTTCCCAGTCTTTGTGTTTAATATAAGCACGCTTAGTTTCGGTTGATTTACCTATATACAGATTTGCATATTTTTCAAAGCTGCTCATTATTTTACTGGTTCCAAGATTAATCTTTTTACCATTGAAATATACTGTTAATTCATCTCCAAACAGACCAACCATGTCATAAACACGACGTTCCATCATACTTTTTGTATCATCCATTGCTTTAAGACCAAAACGCTTTAACTCTGGTTTAAATGTTATTTTTGTATAAGATGCTCGTGAATACTTCGTTATTTTTGGTGTTCCTCGTTTTGTCATATTGTCATTCCACGTTTGAACATATTTTTTATTTCGCTCGGAATCTACTGTTTCTACAGTGAATTCTTCAGAAAAAATATTCGCAAGTTTTGCACCATAACCGTTTTTCCCTCCCCATGTTTTGTCTTCTTTTGAATAGTTAGTACTCGTAAGAAGCTGTCCAAAAATCATTTCTGGAACATATACATGTTCTTTTTCATGCATTTCAACATCAATGCCATTCCCGTCATTTTCAATACTGATTTTTTCGTCGTCAATAAAGATTTTCAAATTTTTAACAGGATGTATATCTTTTCCACTTTTTTTTTGTGCATCGCTTCGAACTTTGTGGTCAGACGCATTTGTAAGAACTTCGTCAAATATTTTGTATAGTCCAGGTACATACTTAATTTCTTTTTGAATTATGTTGTCATTTTCAATAACCCATGCATCTTGTAGTGTTGTTTGCACTGCACTACCAATATATGTATCAGGTAAGTCATAAATGTGTTGTCGATGTTCTTTTTTTTGATAAATATCCGAAATCTTTGGTGGCATTGTTTGTATATACTAATTACTTAATCATTTTTCTTAAATGTTTGGTATATCAGTTATCATAATACCACAATAAGGAACAGGTGTTGATTCGTAATTTTCGTAGGACCATATTCCAAGCTTAATTGCTTCCTGAATTATAAATTTAAAATTACTCCAAAATTCTGGCGTATGATCCCGCGATTTTGAACAAACGTGTGCGAATTCATGAAGAGCAACAAACATAAGTGTATTTAGTTTTACTAAACTTTCTTCTTGGTCTTTATGACGCAAACAAAACACTAATTCGTGACCTTTGTTAACAGTATAAGAAGTAGTATAAAGCGTATTATTATTTTCATTCATATTTTTAAAATCATTGTAATTATTTATAAGTTGCTTGGTGCAAGAACTTTGTGGAAAATTTTTCATTAAATGTTGCGAAATAATTTTTAGTTTTATTTTTATATGCGCAAGGATGTCTGCTGCTAGTTGTTTATCTTCTTTATCAGACCTAACTAAATAATAAGAATCATCTATGGACGATTTTATGTATTCGAGTCCTAACTTTGAATACCAATCATACACTAAAAATAATGTACCAGCAGTTATTAGTCCATAAAATATTGATTCCATATAATTTACGGAAGAAAATTGATTTATTTTTAAAGTTTAAATTAAGTATGCATTATTTGCGAGGTAATAATCAATTAAACGTTAGCAATAACAAAGAGATTGAAATGCAAATTGTCGGATGGCATAACTATGACAACAATGAACTAAATGATAAAGACGAAGAAGAAAATTGTTTCAATGTTCTTATTTCTGGTATTGATTCAAATAAAAATTCACTGTGTATATATGTTGAAGACTTTCAGCCATTTTTTTATGTCAAAGTTCCAAATAATTGGAAAAAGTTAGACGTAAGTACTCTTGCCAAATATTGCAAAAATCACTATGCTGTTGCTGACTCGTATAGCGATGATCTTGTAATGTATCAATTAATAAAACGAAAACCATTTTATGGGTATACGCATAATGACATGTTTAAATTTGCAAAACTTGTTTTCCTAAACAAAGGAGCATTTCATGCCTACCAAAGAGTGTTTAATCGTCCCATTAAACTCGAAGGACTGTATAATGGGTATTTGGAAGTATTTGAAGGAAGTGTTGAACCTATGTTACGCATGATGCATGTACGTGATATTCAAGCTTCTGGTTGGATTCGTATTGATGCTAAAAAATATGTTGTTAATAAACCACGTCTTTCAAATTGTCAATACGACATAACTATGAGTTACAAAGATCTACATGGTATTAAAAAAGACGCTATTGGAGACATACTTTTTGCAGGGTTTGATATTGAAGCTGATTCGTCGCATGGTGATTTTCCTATTGCAAAAAAGGATTACAAAAAGCTTGCACGAGACATATTTAACGAATATATTAACCTTGTAAAAAAGTCAAATACGCAGTTGAAAAATTATTTTCAAACTTTTCTTGAACTCGCATTTGAAGACTGTTTTAATCAAAACCAAATCGATTACATAAACAGAGAACCATTGAGTGATCAAGAATTACATGATCTTGTAGAAGCTACGTATCCTCTTCTTGTAGAGCGTAGATTATACGATATGAAAAAAATAATTGAAAAAGTTGTAGAAACGGATTGTACAATGCTGGCAACACAGCTTGATAGTGAACGAAGACGTCTTATTAGCATTAATGACAAAGTATATTTAAGCAGACCAAAAGAGACGTATCAATTTATGCTTGATTTAGCATTTAATCCTTATTACAATGCATCAAATATTAACGTTGTATATACAAAAAACAATGCAAAACCAAGTGACACAACCATCGAAAAAGTAGCAAATGAAATACTAAAATGTTGTATCGAATACACCGAAATTATGAAAAAGAAAGTGCGATTAAATGCAAATAAAAAGAATCTTATTTCGCGAAAAGAAAAAGACGATTTGCGCGAAGAACTTTCGAGTGAAAATTATGACATCAGTTATTACATTGAAAAAATGAATGTTATTATGAATGAAAATTTTCCACCAGTTATTGGAGACAATTTAATTCAAATCGGAACTACATTCCAAAAGCTCGGAGAACCAGATTGTTTTTTGAAACATATTATTGTGCTTGACACTTGTGACACTATAAATAATGACGAACTTATAAAAGACGAAAACAAAGACACTGTTTTCCCTTTAAAAGAAATAGAATCTGCTGTTAAAAAGCACGGTCTTGATACATTTGAACTCGAGTCAATAGAATCTATAGAAAAAGAAAAAGAAAGGTGTAACGCCAAGTGTATTGAACTTAATTACAAAGAACAATGTAAAACCGATAAAGCAGAAGTAGTTGTAGAAGTCTATGATAATATGAAAGACGTCTTACTTGCTTGGACACGTCTTATTGTAATGTCTGACGTAGATGTTCTTATTGGGTACAATATATTTGGTTTTGATTTTAAGTTTATGTACGAGTGTGCTCAGGTATGCGATTGCGTGGAAGAGTTTATGCAAATAGGACGAATGAAAGGATTTGTACAAAAAATGCATGTGCAAGGTCACAATATAAAAGATACAAACAAGAAACAATCTATGGACGATATGGCTCATAACATTGAAATGCACGGACGATTGGTCATTGA